>PPCM01000316.1_pt1 | contig 55351 bp, 41 predicted proteins | sample 1555541 | NCBI WGS metagenome assembly PPCM01 (sample SAMN05284479, study PRJNA326546) | Marine sediment metagenome, whole genome shotgun sequencing project. | isolation source: marine sediment | place: Germany: Wadden Sea | collected 2012-09-05
TAATTAAGTACCCGAACCGGACAGACGGCAGGTTGCCCAATGACAGGAGGGCTTAAAGGGTCGCTGTTGTTGATTGCCGGTTATTATATTGGGGCGGGAAACCGTCGAGCGGCCGGCAGTCTTCCCGAACCTCGGAACTAAAACTGCCTCGAAACTTCGCCCGAAATACAGGTTCGCGGTGGGTGGAGCGTCACAACCTCGCACGCAAACAATACAACCGCTTCAGGGACTCGATATAAATAAACCCGCAATGATTTTGGGGAGAATGCCGGCTTACAACGAATCGTTCCTTCAAGGGGTGAGACTTTTTATCTCATCAAGCCTTACGCATGAAAGACGTAAGTCGCGACTGTTTTAAAATTCTCTCCACACAGGCATTTGAATGTATGTAGCTTATCGGCAATAGAAGTACTCCATCATCCAACCGAGAATTCACTTCCCGGCAAAAAAACATACTTCCATTTACATCGCCCCTGATAATCAGGGATCAAAATCTCCTCTCGAAATGAAAACAGGGCCTTCAAGAAATAGCGCCCGAATAAAAATGCCTGTCTCAATTATCCGGCAATCGATAAATCCGGATTCAGCCGGCATGAAAAAAGGAGCGTGTTAAGCTCGATGCTTATCAGCGAAGCGGAACGGTTTGAGAAAAAGTACCATGCTTGATGCGGAAAAAGAACTTGAGGTGATGTTGCCGGTGGAATGGAACAAGCATGAAAGGAGGAGATGCGGACGGACAGGAAAGCCCCGTCAATATGCCGATTTCCGCATGAGTTCGGCATCTTTTTTAACGGCGCGGCATCCGATCGGATAGGCGCGAGGCTGCCGCGATTCACCGTTTTAGGGATGAAGATCAAAAAATGATTAAACAACAAAAAGGGGAACCTCCTTTATAACAAGGAGATTCCCCCACAAAAATCACTGCATGCAAAGAACTGACGAACTATACCCTGAAACGCCCCACCACCTCGCTGAGGGACGCGGAGAGCCCCTGGAGGTCGTCCGCGTTGGCCCTGACTTCCAGGCTGTTGTTGGAGATTTCGCCCGAAGCGTTGTTCACGCCGGCGATGTCCCGGCTGATATCGCTCGCAACGGTATAGCTCTGGTTGACGCTCTCGTTCACCTCGTTGATCCCCAGGCTGGCCTGGGCAATATTGTTGGCGATCTCCTTCGTGGCGGCGGACTGCTCCTCCACGGCGGTGGCGATGGTGACGATGATCCCGTTGACCCCGTTGATCACCTCGGAGATCCGGTTCATCTCCCCAACCGTTGTTGCGGCGGTTTCCTGGACGCCGTCGATCTGGGTCTTGATATCCAGGGTGGCCTCGGCGGTCTGCCTTGCTAGATCCTTGATCTCGTTGGCCACCACAGCAAAGCCCTTGCCCGCCTCGCCGGCCCGGGCCGCCTCGATGGTGGCGTTCAGGGCAAGGAGGTTGGTCTGCTCGGAAATTTCGGAGATGGTCTCCGTGACCCTTCCGATATCGGCCGCGGCCTTTCCAAGGGCATCCATCATCTCCGAGGCGCTCTTTGTCTGCTCGACGGCGCTGTCCGACACATTCCTCGCCTTTTCGGCATTGTCGGCGATCTCGTTGATGGTGGAGGTCATCTCCTCGGCGGCCGTCGCCACCATGGAGGTGTTGGTGGAGGACTGCTCCATGGCCGATGCCGCGCTGTTGAGGTTTGCCGTCATCTCCTCGGCGGCGGCCGCAACGCTGTTGGACCTTTCAACGGTATCCTCGGTACCCGTAGCCATCTTGGAGGCGATGGTAAGGAGCACGCCCGATGAACTGTCGACCTTTCCCGCGTTGTCAACGATCTCGGCGATGATGCCCTGGAGTTTTTCCACAAAGATGTTGAACCACCTGGAAAGGTCCTCCATCTCGTCCCCTCCGTACTCCTTGAGCCGCTTGGTGAGGTCCCCGTCCCCTTCGGCGATATCCTTGAGGTTGGCCACCACATCCTCGACCCTCTTCACCATGTAGCGATCCACCACCCAGTAGGCCCCGATGCCCACTGCGGCGATCACGCCCAGGGCCATCATCATCAGTATGTTCCGCATCTTCACGGCGGGCTTGAGAAGCTCCTTCAGGGTGGCGCCGATGGCCAGGGTCCAGCCCGTGCCCTCGTGGCGCACGAACCCCACCACCTTGTCCGCGCCCTTCCACTCGTATTCAACAAGCCCCCTTTTCTCGGCCAGGAACGCCTTGCCGAACACGTACTTGGCGATGTTGAGCTTGAGGACATTGTCCCTGTTGGGGTGCGCGATGATGATGCTGTCGCTGTTGGACATGTATGCGTAGCCCGTATCCCCCACCTTGATGGGAAGGACGAATTTACTGCTGAAAAAATCCACGTCCACCACGCCGATCATGATCCCGACGGTCTTGCCGGTGGTGTTCTTCACGGGAGAGGAGATGACGAAAACCGGGTTTCCCGTGGCCTTGCTCGCCACCACCTTGGAGATAACGGCCTCGCCCGCCATCCCCTTCTTGAAATAATCCCTTTCCGAAAGATTGAGCTTACCCACGATATCCCGTTTGTTGGATGCCGCCACGATACCGTCGGCGCTCACCGCGCAGAGCATCTCGTAATGGCGATACTTGCCCGCAAGCTGGGTCAGGAAGGCGGAGGCCGTGGTGGAGCTGCTGCCGCTCTTCCACTCCAGCACGTTGACCACGACGGGAAGCTTGGCCCAGTCATACACATTCTGCCGGCGGGTCTCGAGCCAGTCGCTCATGGATTTCATCGTTGTCTCCGCCTCGACGGAGATCCGTTCGTACACGATATCCCTGATCGCCTTTTCCGAATAGTTGAAAGAGATCAGCGTCGATGCAATTGAACCGATGATAATCAGGCCGAGTATCGGCAAAAGAATTTTGGATTTAAGTCTCCACTTCATGATTCAGCCCCCTGTCCCCGCCCGTCAGGCCCGGCGGTTCCTTCAATCAAGTTTTTCTAATACAGACCCGCCCGGATTCGCCTGAGTCAACCGGGCGGGTATATCCACTGCTGTTTTTTTCCACACTGCTCCCTGTTCACATTCCTTGCCGGTGCAAATCGCCGGACCGTTTCGCTTACGGCCCTTGCCGGTAAAACTCCTTTATAATTTCCAAATCGACATTCCGAACCGGGAAATCACCCGGTGCCGGCACGACGCAATGCTTTCTTTTGGCGGATGCAGGTGCATAAAATCATCAACTTCTCTATTTTGCAACAGTTGTATTATAAAAACGGGTTTTCTTCCTCTTCAAGGGTTTTCATAAGTACTACTTTGTAGCACTCCAAGAAATTGATGTCCCAGGTGCGACCGGCGGATTCCACTTCGGACCGGCAGGAAAAGATCTTAATTTTCTTTGATATATTTGATACATCAACGCTTCTTGAGGAGAGCTTCAACAAACTCTGCTTCCGCCCGTCAAGGCGGCGCATTTTTTTTTATAAAGGAGGTCGCCGGCCGAACGACGCCGCATCTTCAGGGACAAAAACCCGCGCGCGGTTCGCCGGCATCAGCGCTTAGGGGAATCCAGCGCCCCGCGCACCACCTCGGAGAGTTTCCGAAGGCCCAGGGGTTTGTTGATCAGCTCCCGGATGCCCAGGGATTGGACCTTTTCCAGGGTCGCCGTTTCGCTGAATCCGGTGCAGACAACCACGGGCAGGTCCGGGCGGATTGCCAGAACCTCCCTTGCCAGCTCGGTGCCGGTGAGCCTTGGCATGGTCAGGTCCGTGACAAGGAGGTCGATCTCGCCCGCCCGGGATTTGAACAGGGCAAGGGCCTCGGCGCCGTCGGCGGCCGTGATCACCTCGTATCCCAGCCCGGTGAGGATCTCGGCCCCGGTCTTTTCGATGGCCTCCTCGTCGTCCACGAAGAGAATCCGCTCGCTTCCTCCCACGATCTCCTTTTCGGCGGGGTTGCGTGCCTCTTTTGCGCCTTTGTCCGCGCAGGGAAGGTACACCCTGAACAGGGCGCCCTGTCCCGGTTCGCTGTATACGTTGATCCCGCCCCCGTGGCTCTTGACGATGCCGTGCACCACCGACAGGCCCAGGCCGCTTCCCTGGCCCCGGCTCTTGGTGGTGAAATAGGGATCGAAGATCTTTTCCTGGAGTTCGTGGCCGATGCCGTGCCCCGAGTCGCTCACCGAAAGGGTCATGTACCTGCCCGGCGGGACCACGTCCATGAACTCGGTCATCTTCTCCTCGAGGCGGGCCTCCGATAGCTCGATGTGGAGAATTCCGCCGCTTTCCCCCATGGCATGGGCGGCATTCATGGAGAGGTTCATGATGACCTGGTGCATCTGGATGGGGTCGGCCAGGATCTTCCCGCCGCCGTTGTCGAGGTTCATGCGGATATCCACGGTGGAGGGGATGGATGCCCTGAGGAACTTCACCGTCTCCTTTACAACCGGCCCGAGGAGGAGCAGGTCCCTCTTCCGGTCGCCCTTCCTGCTGAAGGTGAGGATCTGTGCCACCAGGTCCCTTGCCCGGTACGCCGCCTTTGCAAGTTCCTCCGCCCTTTTCCCCAGCTTTTCATCCTCCCTTGCATGGACCATCTGGATCAATTCGGTCTGGCCGATGATCACCGCCAGGATATTGTTGAAATCGTGGGCGATTCCTCCGGCAAGGGTACCGATGGCCTCCATCTTCTGGGACTGCCTCAGCCTTGACTGAAGCTTCTTGGTCTCCGTGGTGTCCCGGCCGATGGAGAGCACCCCCACAAACCGTCCCCCCTTGTCCACGAGGGTCCTGGAGTGCCATGAGATAAACCGGTTCTTTCCGTCCCGGCTCCTCACGGCGCTCTCGTAATCCGTCGCCTCCCCGCCGCTTTCGCCGAGATCGAGGATCCTTTCGAGGTTGTCGTTGCGATGATCGGTCCGGGGATAGAGCCATTCCCAGATCTTATCACGCCCCACCACCTCGTCCCGGGCGTAACCGCTGATGGTTTCGGCCGCCTTGTTCCAGGTGACGATGTTCCCCCTTCTGTCGTGAACGCTCATCCACAAGCCGGCATTGTCGATAATGGTCTCCTGGAACTGGGCAAGGCGATGGATCTCCTCCTCGGCGGCTTTCCGCTCTGTGATATCCCGAACATCCACCAGCACGTGCTTTTGCCCCTTGAAGAGAAAGGTGCTCGCGCTCAGCTCCACGTCCATCACCGCCCCCCAGCGGCTCACCTCGCGCCACTCCGTGTGGAACTCCCCCTCCCCGGCAAGCACCCGGTCGCATGTCTCGAACCGGTCGTGAAAGGAGGGGTGGACGATCTCCTCCCGGGTCCTGCCGATGAGCTCCTCGTAATCAAACCCGTACAGGGCGCAGGCCGAAGGGTTTGCCTCGACGACGGTCCCGTCCAGGGTGTATACCAGAAGGGCGTCCATCACCGAGCTGAAGATCCCCTGGTACTGCTCGATACTCTCCTTCAGGGTCTTTTCCACGTTTCGCCGCTCACGGTTCTCGGTGGTGAGCTTTGTGTCGTAGCTCTCCAGTTTCTCCATGAAGGTGTTGAAGTAAGCGGAAAGGCGGCCGAGCTCGTCATTGGACCGGTGCTCCATGCGCACCTTGAAGTCTCCCCCGGTCCCCCTTTTCAACCGGTCGATCATGACGCCGATGGGCCCCGAGATGGAGGAGCAGATATAAAATGCAATGGAGAGCACCAGGAGAAAGGTGAAGGTCACGGCAACGATGATCATGTTCCGAACCGTGACAAGTGGAGCGTTGACCTCGTCGAAATAGTAGGAGGATGCCACGATCCATCGATACTCGGGCAGAAAGTTGAAAAGCACCAGCTTTTTCCGGGTCAACTCCTCATCGGGATTTCGCCAGGAATAGACGACCTTTCCGTTCTTTTTCAAGAGCATCTCCCTGAAGAAGTCGCTCTCGTAACCGGGCTCCTCGAATATGTTGAACTTCTTTACCTTGGGATGGATGATCACGTTCCCCTCGGTATCCGCCACGTAGGAGTACCCGGTCTTTCCAAAGCGGATGGCCAGCACCCCCTCCCTGAAATCCGCCACGTCGATGAGTTCGCCAAACTGATCCCTGTACGCGGAAACCGAAACGATCATGTCCAGGGGCTGGAAATAGGTCATGTAGAGTACCTTGTCCCGCATTTTCGTTTCGCCGGGGTTCTTCCATTGGTACTCGATATACCCCTCTTTTTTCCGGATCTGTTCCTTTATAAAGGCCCGGTCTATGAAACTCGCCCCCTCGACCCCCTTGTTGCGGTGGAGGACGGCGGTGCCGCTGCTGTCGATACAGTAGATGTAACCTGTTTTTCCAACGGTCTGACAGAGAAGCAGGCGCCTGATCCGCTCCACCGCCTCCTCCCGGGAAAGGGTCCCGTCCAGGTGACGCCCCCAGATGCTCCGCATGATCTCGAGGTTCTTTTCGGCAATGGCCCGCAAGCGGTTCTTCACCGATACCTTTGCCGCGGTCCTCACCATGTTCACGATGGATTCGGTGGTGTTGTTGAGTTCGCTTTCGATATTGGTCTGGATGCTCTTCTTCACCACGGAATAGAACATCACGCTCCCCACGGATGCCGCCGGGATAAAGAAGATGAGAAAGCTCACCACGAGCTTCCACTTGATGCCCAGGTTGTTGAAAAAACCGCCGTGCTTCATGGGATGATTTCCCCGCGCGAATGCCGGCCCGAAGGCGATACCCGAGATATTGCACCGCGTATGACGAGCCCCGAACGCTTCTTTACGGGAGGCAACCGTGAATCCCTTTTCCCGGTACGGGCACCCCGTCGTATTTCATATATAAAGGAAACCCTTCACGGGATTCCCGACTAGTTTCACAAAGCAAAGTGATTTATGTCAACCGGGTGGGATTGTCAAACCCTAATACCGGCCGGGTTCTCCGGCTCCCCGTTCATTTCAAAACGGCATTACCCTTCAAACGCCCGTTCAGCGCACATTTGACGACATCCATATCCTCTTTGCATTTCAGCAAGTTACCATCACTCACCGCCTTCGTCTCATACCATATCACATGCCGGTTCCGATCCCGCCCCACCTCCCGGGACCTCCACACCCCACACATCCTGATCCACAACCGACACAGGAGTTATCAAACACGACAATTGACGATATCGTTATTTTTTGTTTTATTTATTGACGAATTCGTCATTTTTAGTTTATTTCAGAATGATATTTATATTTTTTTATAAAAGGTACCCGAACACAGCCAACTTGATTCCCGGGCCGGCGCCCGAATCAATTTTAAATAGATAGAAACCCCTTGCCGAGGTTTCACACAGGAGAATGAGATGACCACAACCATTTTTGATATATTTTCCATAGGCATCGGCCCTTCCAGTTCCCACACCATCGGTCCCATGCGGGCCGCCGGGGAGTTTACCCTTCGCGTGGTGAACAGCGGCCGGGCAAACGAGGTCGGGGCCCTCAAGGTGGACCTCTTCGGTTCACTGGCACTCACCGGCAAGGGGCATTGCACGGACATCGCCGTGCTCCTGGGCCTGTCCGGGGAAACACCCGAAGAGATCGACCCGGAAAAGATCCCCGCCCTCCTGGAAACGATCCGGACGGAAAACCGGATCGAGCTTCCCGGCGTGGGCCCCGTCAAATTCACGGAGGCGTCGGATCTTGTTTTCCACTACGAGGAGCAGCTGCCCCACCACGCAAACGGCATGCGCTTTTCGGTCTTCGGAAACGACGGCCTTCCCCTGCTCAGCGAGGTGTTCTACTCCATCGGCGGCGGCTTTATCATGGACGAGAAGCAGATCAAGAACCGCTCACAGGAGGAGAAACCCGCCGAGGGCACGGAGGTACCCTTCCCCTTTTCAACGGCAAGGGAGCTGGTGGCCCACTGCAACAACGAGAATCGCTCCATCGCCGAGGTCATGCTCGAAAACGAGAAGGCCGCGCGCTCCGAGGAGGAAACAAGGAAGGGGGCTCTTGCCATCTGGAAGGTGATGGAGGAGAGCATCCACCGGGGATGCAGGAACACGGGCCTTCTGCCCGGCGGCCTCAAGGTGCGCAGGAGGGCCGCCGACATCCACGCGAGCCTGATGAAAAAGGGCTGGAACGAACCCTCCCTGGAGATGGACTGGATCAACCTCTTTGCCCTTGCCGTCAGCGAGGAGAATGCCGCCGGCGGAAAGGTGGTGACCGCCCCCACCAACGGCGCGGCCGGCATCATCCCGGCGGTGCTCCAGTACTATCTCAGGTATTTTCCGGGTTCCGGCGAGGATCAGATCGTGGATTTCCTGCTCACGGCGGGAGCGGTTGGACTCCTCTTCAAGATGGGCGCTTCCATCTCCGCCGCAGAGGTGGGATGCCAGGGCGAGGTGGGGGTTGCCTGTTCCATGGCGGCCGCCGGCCTCTGCGCCGTTATGGGGGGAACCGTGGCCCAGGTGGAGAACGCGGCCGAGATCGGCATGGAGCACAACCTGGGGCTCACCTGCGATCCCATGGGGGGGCTGGTGCAGATCCCCTGCATCGAAAGGAACGCCCTCGGCGCGGTAAAGGCGATCAACGCGGCAAGGCTTGCCATTCTTGGCGACGGGCAGCACATTGTTCCCCTGGACAAGGTGATCGCCACCATGCACAAGACAGGAAAAGACATGCTCTCCCAGTACAAGGAGACCTCTTTGGGGGGACTTGCCGTTTCACTTCCGGAATGTTGACGGCAGTGTTCTTTTCTCGGGAAATAAACCGCTGAGTATCAGGTATGGTGTGCCGCTCTCCACATTCGGGAACGCACACCATACAACGACATGGCCCGCGCAATTTGAAGTCATTATTTCGTCTGTCACCACCCTTTACAAAATGATACGGGGTTACTAGTTTGCCTTTTTCCTAATTTATTAGGACAAATAGTTATTGGAGTGTGACTTTTTTTTCATAATATTAGGAAAAAACTTACAGCATGATGAACTCAAATCATCAAAATATGATGCACTCGTGGAAGTCCGATTCGACTCATTTCGAGTGCGCCATGAAGCATAAGCAGAGCCCAACAAACACTTCATGGTGTGGTCACGCCGTCAACAACCGATTTTCCAAGGAGCCGTCAAATATCTTTTAATGAGCGGTTATTATGGATTTTCGCGCCAAGGTATGCTAATTGCATCCACGACATGCGAAATGCAAGAAAAAGCCAAACTTGTAGTGATGCAGGGGCGGAAAGCCAACGGATCTCATTGGGAGATGGCCGGGTTGCCTTGGGAATACCAAGGAGATGGTTATGAAAAGAATTCTGAAGTTAATTGTACCGGTATTACTGTTTTTAGTTACCACCACGACCTCATATGCATTGGAGCTGGTTGTCAACGGTGAATTTGAAGACTACAATATTACAGGTGAATGGGCGCATGCAAGTAATTCCGCCGTTCCCGGATGGTCGAACTCTTCCGGACGAATAGAACTATGGAACGAAGGCGCCCTCATCTCTCCCGCCATCGGCAGCGACGGGTTGGGTACCGGTCAGCACCATGAAGTTGCCTACAACAACGACACCAACATTACAACTCAGGACTCATTAATTGCCTCGGATGGTTTTGTTGACTTCAGCTTTGATGCATGGAACAGGAGCGCAAGCGGAATCAGCTACTCACTGACCGGCTCTGAATCCGGCCTTTTGGCAGGCGGCGACTATTATTTCATCGGAAGTGAGTGGGAAAATATTGTTCACAATGGATTGGCCGTTGTGGCCGGTGAAACCCTCAGTCTCTCTTTTCAAAGTATCGGTGGGGGCGGCGCCGGAGCCCATATCGATCAGGTTTCCGCCGATTATAATCCAGTCCCGGAACCTTCAACAATGATCCTCCTCGGTTGCGGCCTTGTGGGCCTTGCCGGTCTCGGACGGAAAAAGCTTCAGAAGTAAACACCGACATATAGAACATCCAGGCAGGGTCTTTCGGGACTCTGCCTTTTCACCATCCCCCCGCCAGTCAACCACACTGAAAAAGTCCCCATCCGCACACCGACCCAGCCGGCCTCATTCCACCCACCGTTACAGGTTGCATTTTATTTAAGGGGGGTATATTTAGAATTCCCATTGGATGAACCGGCAGCTTAGGGGGCCGACCTGTTCGGCACGCTTTCAGGCTCCATCCCCTGAGGCCGTTTTTTTAACAGATACCGGAAGCGCCCATGACCGGCCCGTCATCTTCACGGGTGTTACCGCCCTGCCGGAGATACGGGGCCGCAGCTTTTCCTTTCGGAAACAACATATGGATACGATTATCATGGATATGGAAACAAAACTGGCACTGCTCGACGAGATCTACAAGCTCCACGACGATTTCATGGGGATGAACGACATGGTCTGCAAAAAGGGCTGCGCCACCTGCTGCACAAGGAACGTCACCCTGACCACCCTCGAGGCTACAAGGATCGCCACTGCGTTGAGCAGCGACGTGTTCTCGGGTTGCCTTGCCAAAATCAACGAGAAAGAGGATTTAAAGCGGATGCAGCCGTCGGTCACCACCAACGAGTTTGCCGATTTGATCATCGCGGGGGGAGATGTTCCAGAGGATGAAAGCGATCCCCAATGGGGGCCCTGCCCCGTGCTGGAATCGGCCGAGTGTCCCATTTACGAGGTCCGCCCCCTGGGGTGCAGGGCCCTTGTTTCGAAGCAGGATTGCGGGGAATCGGGATTCGCGGACATGGACGACTTCGTGATGACGGTAAACAACGTCTTTAACCAGTATATCGAACATATCGACGGGGACGGGTTTACCGGCAACTTCACCGATATGATGCGCTTTGTGGCGGATTCGGATAATTTAAAGGCATACCGCGAAGGAAGCCTGGGCGACCCCGAACCGCCGCTGATCAAGAACCACCCCATGAAGATTCTCATGGTGCCCCCCGAATACCACGGCAAGATCGGGCCCATTCTCGAATCCCTTCAGAACATTAAGGTCCATACATCTTAAATCATTCAACCTTCGGGGGCAGGCCAAATCCCGGATTACCGCCGTTCAGTATGCATCTTTGATGCATCCGGCACTCCAGGCCAAACCGGCGTGCTCACGCACCGTGAACCGCTTTTCCTTGGCCCCTGAAGGTTGCCCCAATGATAAGACTGAATATCAGCCCACAAAAAGCAAACAACCGCAACTCATTATTGCCGGATTAATATACTAATGAATACGTAAGTTTCCCGACATTAATGGGTGTCAAAACCCAAAAGAATCAGAACGTGTTTTTAATACGCGTGCTCTTTTTATATTTCGGGTGGGGTTTGACCGCATTAGTATCTCCAGGCCCATGGCCGGCAAAACGCGGTCGATCAAACATTTATTTCCTTCAAGCCGCCTCTTTCACGGATCGTTCCATAAAGTCGATGCAGAACTTCGCCGACCGGCATGTGAGGTCGCGGCACATGTGGGGGGGCTGGCCCGTCCTGAATCCCTCGGGCCTCAGGACGGCGCAGCTCAGGGAACCGAATTTTTTTTCAAAACCCGCCGCAAAGCGCCGGCACGTTTTTCTGATCGCCTCCTCGTCCAGGGTGTTTTCGTGACCGTGAAGTCCGATAAAGAGGAGCGTGCCCCCAACAAGCCCGCACTGGGCGCCGTATCGTCCTGCTCCGGGAAAACCCGTTACCGCTTGTTCCATCCGGCCGCCGATGGAAATACCGAACCTTTCCCCCAATATTCTGAGCGTTGCAACGGCGCAGTTCACATCGTCCTCGAAATAGTATTTGTCCACGCGATTTTCGACAAACAGTTCCTTCTTCTCCTTCAATTTTCCCTCCATTATTCTTCCACCCAAAGCCGGTCTTGAGGAAATAAACAGTTCAACAAGATAGAAGGCCCCCTCGTTTCAAGCCAACATTCCACCCCGAATCATTGTGGATTTTGTTTATACCGGGTCCCCTACTCGAACACCGGCCTCGTAAAACTTCTTTCAAAACTAGCGATGCATCTCGTTTCTTCCGCGAATTTGAAAGCCGCAACACTTTCCTCGTCATCCTTGATCTCCTCCCTGTAAGCTTCATAGAGGGCAAGAGAAGGAAAGGTGAACAGGGCGTGAGCGATATTGTTCGGCCCTTCATGGGGAAGGAAATAGCCGTGGTGGGTGCCGCCCAGCCGGTTCACGATGGGAATCCACATCTTTCCATATTGCTCGAACTCCTTCAGTTTGTACGAATCGATCACATACCGCAAATAACAGGTCACCATATACGCATCCTTTTCAATTAATTAGGGGTTGACGCCGTTGTAAACCGGTCCTCGCCATATTGGTTGACCACAGATTTCGGAATCCCAAACGCGCGGCAGGCGCACTGTTTTGTGATCGCTTTTTCCATGTGCAACCTTCCGCCAGGTCGTCAATGGTTCATTTCATCGTGCTTCACCTTACGTTATCTGCTATAGAAACGTCCAATTGCAATATTTTATGGCTGCCATCAGGATGGATTATGGAACTGTACCAACTGAAAACCTTTGTCGTCGTATCCAGGGAACAGAACATCACCCGGGCCGCCCTCTGCCTCAACACCAGCCAGCCCGCCGTGAGCGGGCATATCAAGGCCCTGGAAGGGGAGCTGGGCGTTGAACTCTTCAAGCGGACCTCGAGGGGTATGCTTCTTACCGAAGCCGGCGGAATGATTCTCGAAAAGGCCGAAAGGGTACTTGCGGCGGCCGACGAGTTGTCGGTCTGTGCCCGAAACCATCGGGGAACCCTCACGGGCAGCATCGAGATCGGTATCAACAGCACCCCGGAGATCCTGAAAATCGGCGATACCGTCAACCTTCTGGGGGAAAAGCATCGCGGGCTCAGGGTAAACCTCGTATCGGAAATTTCAGGAAAAATTCTGGAGGAGATCAGAGCGGAAAGACTCGACAGCGGCTTTTTCTTCGGAGCCAACCCCTTTAAGGAGGTTGAGGCGATGGAGCTTGCCGCCTTCACTCTCGTGATTGCGGGCAACGCCTCTCTTGGCGAGGAACTGGCGGACGCTCCCTGGGAACACGTGGCCGCGCTTCCATGGATCGGAAACACGCAGCATTGCCCGTTCAACCGCCTTATGAACGGCCTTTTCCGGGAAAAGGGCCTCGCGCGAAACGTGGTGGTCATGGCCGACCAGGAGCAAACCGTCAAGAACATGGTGCGGGGCGGGACCGGTATCGCCGCCCTCTTGTCCGACGAAACCCGGGAGCTTGAAAAGTCAGGGGATATGGTGGTGTGGAAACGATTCAGCCACAGGATTGCACTCTCCTTTGCATGGCCGAAAAAAAGAAGTAAAACTCCTGAACTCCGGGCGGTTCTCGGGGTACTTGCCGACATCTGGGGCTGCCCCCCTCCCCCATTCCCTTGAGAAATTCATCAAACCGCCGGGTTGCGTTTTTTTGTTGCCGACTTAATAAGATCATGCAAATGAGGCGATGTCGCGTTTCCGTGTTCAACAACCGTCATAAATTCCTAAAATGCTCCTAAACCAAGACCTTTTCTCCAAAGGGGGTCGAGAGCAGCGCTTTCAAACCGATTTCCTCCCCGCCGGAAGCGCTTTTTATCTCCATTGCCCCGGAAAGGCCTAAGGAATCCAATGCCCCCCGGATAAAATCGGGATCGGGGTGATGCCCCTCAAGGCGAATCAGGGAACAGCCCGAAGCCGCCATGTTGCCGGCAGGGTGTGCCGGCGTTTCCCACTTGATCAGGGGAGGGATCAAACCGCCTCCGGGCATTTTTCCGTCATCCGTAAAGGTCAGTTTCCAGCTCAGGGCCCCCCTGCTCATGGGCCTGATCTCACCCAGGTTCACCGAACTGTTCCCCACGAGCGCTTCAAGATGCTCGGTGCGTGCCACCCAGGTGATCAGGCGGGGTCTTTCCTTTAGTTTTCGCCGCATGTTTTCCGCATCAAGGTCAAACCATCGTGGGAATCCGGGTTTTTCCCCCTCGGGATCGATTGCAATCACCTCGAGATAGCAGTTGCCTGCCAACCTCAAGACCTTGTTGTGGGTGCCCTGGGAGATATGCTTCCCCCCGCCCGAGGGCTCCACACCAATTACCTCTTTTATATACTCGACGCCGGCCTCGAGCCTGCTTGCGGCCACCACAAGATGATCGACAACTGCTTTCGCCATATGCTTTCCCCCGTTCGAATCGATGATTTTATTTTGGGCTTTGATCCCAAGGCCCAAATTCGCCCTTACGATTTCAAAGACTTAGCAACATATGTGGTAATTGTAAAGTCGAACCCGCCCGACAAGGCTCAAGGCCCACGCCCGTTTTTCAGTACCTCGTGTTTTAGGTCCCCTCCCGGGAACAAGAACTAAAAGACGTCCGCGAAGAAGCCGCTGCTCAATGTGAAACAACGGGTATGCTTCACATGGGGCTTACCGATCCCGGATGAGCTGTTTTCAACTTTCAGGAAACCTCACGGAATAAAAGCTCACGATGACGCGAAACCGCTACATGGATTTCTTCCGGGGGATATATTTTCATGGACATTGCAGGAAAGGTCGAAAATTGCTAATAACATTGACGGTCCTGTAAAAGAAGTCGCACATGGAAAAGCAACACACAACATGAACACTTCCCCACACAACAAAACAACCATATGTTGTGGTTGAAAAATCTGCTTCGGACTTTATTATTACGAGGGCATCAACATTACTTGGTATGGAGATCTTCGATACCGGATAGAAACGAACAGAGGATTATTGCGGTGAAAAACAGACCTCATTTTAACAAGATATGCCGATTCGTGAAAGAGGCCGTGGGAAATACCGGCAAAGAGGAGGAAGAGGTGCCGCTGGCCCGTTTCGGCACCATATGCTGCCGCCGGCGTCAGCGTATTACCGAAGTTCCATTTTTTTCGCCCAGCCTGATCATGGTCATGGCGGGTCAAAAAAGCCTCTACTACAACAACCGGGAGGTTCGGTGCTCGCCCGGCGATTATTTCGCGGTGCCGGCCCCGTCGAGATTCGATATGGTCAACACGCCGGACAACCGTCAAAACACCTATATGGCGTTGTTCCTCCCCTTTGACACGGAGATCGTCGAGCGTTTTTACCGCATTCACAATGTGGATGTAAAAAACGATGCCGCCGTTTCCATGCGCGCCGAGGGAACCCCGCTCCTCGACTCGGCGGTCTGGCATTATCTCGAGATGTCCAGCCGCCCGGACCCCGAACACGACGTTTTGGAGCACAGGCTCATGGAGATTCTCCTTTGCCTTGTAAAACACAATAATGCTTCCCACATGCTTCTTTCCATGAGCAAAAAATGGAGTGAACGCCTCTCTTCCCTTCTTCTCTCCGACCCCGCAAGGCCCTGGCAGATGGGCGATGTCTGCAAACTTCTGGCCGTCGGTGAAAGCACCCTCAGGCGGAACCTGAGAGACGAGGCCACAAGTTTTCGATCGATCCTGGACGATATCCGGATGGGTCTCGCCCTTTCCCTTGTTCAGTGCACGAAACAGCCCATCTCCCTTATCGCGGAAAGCTGCGGATACCGCTCCCTTCCCAGATTTACGGAACGGTTTCGCGGAAGGTTCAATACAACCCCGACCGAGTTGAGGAAAGATTGACCGATTCGGGGTAAAATATGACCGATTGAGGCAAACGGGATGAAAACCGCCGTGTTAAAGTGCCCTTGAATGATTCAACAACCAACACAAGGAGACTTTATCATGGAAACCAACCCCCTCAAACACACTCCGGCTCTTTTCGTTGCCAAGGCCCTTTTTCTTTTCATGGGTTTTGCGATCCTGCATGTTCCGTCCGCACGCGCTTTTTCCCTTTTCAGCCCTCAGCTCAAGGAAAATGCGACCATGGGAGTTGAACAGGTGCTGAACGGATTCGGGTGCAGCGGCAAGAACATCTCGCCGGAACTGGGCTGGACGGCTCCGCCCCAGGGAACCAGGAGCCTTGCCTTGACGGTTTATGACCCGGACGCTCCCACCGGAAGCGGCTGGTGGCATTGGGTGCTGTTCAACATCAAGCCGGACGAAAGATCCATCGGGCAAAACGCGGGCGATCCCAACGCCGCGCTTGCGCCGGCGGGGAGCGTTCAGGGCATGACCGACTTCGGAAAACCCGGATACGGCGGCGCCTGTCCCCCCGAAGGGGATAAGCCCCACCGGTATGTTTTCACATTATATGCGCTGGATACCGATGCCCTTCCCGTTGACGGAAGCGCTCCGGCCGCCATGGCGGGCTTCTTTATCCACCAACATGAGATAGCCCATGCCCGCCTTACCGTGAACTATTCGCGATAGCGCCGGCAACCCGTGAGCCCGCCCCTAATCACGGATTCAGGCTTGAGGAGATGAATGGTTCCACACGTTGGAGGGAAAAACGTCTCAAGGAAATATTCCAACCGGAATCAATGCAGGTTTTATTTTTACCGAACTCCTTAACGGTGTTAAGGGAACGTTGTAAATATTTACCCGGCAATTCAGAACCGCAACCTGTGATTCATGAAATCACCATAAAAACAGATAGATAATTATGTGGTAGATTCGCGTGGTTAGTTGCCGTTTTAATACTCTAAGCCCCAATTGGAACCGGGCAACCGCCGGGACACCCCGGCGGCGCCCAAATTCAATTTGAACCCATTGAGGAAACAAAATGCTCAATCCCGAGGAGAACTACTGGAAACTCAAACTGGATAATTGCGGAAAAGCACTGGAAAAAAACAACTTCGAGGTTTTCATCTCCAACAACCCCGCCCATGCCGGAAGAATCGTCATGGAGGAGATACTCCCCGGACTGGACGTAAAAAGCGTATCGTGGGGTGACTCCATGACACTTCATGCAACGGGAGTCCTGGAGAAGATGAAAAAGGATCCGGACATTTCTGTTCTTGAGACATTCGCGGAAGGGGTTCCCCGCGAGGAGATCATGGAGCGCCGCAGGCAGGCACTCCTGGTGGACCTCTTCTTCACCGGAACCAACGCCCTGACGGAAACCGGAAAACTGGTGAACCTCGACATGGTGGGCAACCGCGTGGGCCCCCTTGTGTTCGGCCCGAAACATGTCGTTCTCATCATCGGCAGGAACAAAATCGTTCCCGATGTGGAAGCCGCCATGGAGCGTATCAGATCCCTTGCCGCTCCCCTGAACGCAATACGGCACGAAGGATTTAAAACTCCGTGCCGTAAAACATCATATTGCATGGACTGCAAAAGCCCGGACAGGATTTGCAACACCTGGACCATCAACGAGAAATCTTATCCCAAGGGACGTATCAAGATTATCCTGATCGATGAGGACCTGGGGTTATAAATGCCCCGCGCATCACCGGCGGCCCACAAACGCTCCAGCAATGTTACATGAGACTCGGAAGCCAGGTAACGATGGAGGGAAAAAGCACCAGGAGCAGGATGCAGATGATATACGCCGGCAGGAACATGGAAACCCCCTTGAAAACATCCGTCAAGGGCACGTCCTTTGCCATTCCCGCCACAACGTAGGTGGTGGCGCCAACAGGCGGAGTAACCGCTCCCAGGGTGGTGACCACGGTGATGGTGACGCCGAACCAGACGGGATCGTATCCCAGCTCCCTTGCAACGGGAAAGAAGATCGGAATGGTGATCAGCAGGAGTGCCAGGGCATCCATGATGGCCCCCCCGATAATGTAGATCAGGAAGATAATCCCCATGATCACCACATTGGAAACGGGAAGCTCCGCCACCCAGGAGGCGATATCGAAGGGAATCCTTGTGACGGCAAGGAACTTGCCGAAAATCATGGCCCCGGCGATGAGCAGGATCACCATGGAGGAGACCCGCAGGGTATCCCGGATGGAGGTCACGAAGAGCTCCCATGTGAGGGTTCGCTGAAACAGGCTGATCACCACGGCAAAGAAGGCGCCGGCCGCCCCTGCCTCCGTCGGAGTGAAAAATCCGAAGTAGAGTCCCGTCATCATCAGGAAGAAGAGGATCAGCATCTCCACCGCCCCCGAAAGTGACTTGATCTTCTCGGAAAAGCTGCTCTTCGGCCCGGCGGGTCCCCAGTCGGGGTTGAGCCGGCACATAACGAACACGGCCAGGGTCAACAGAAGGGTCAGCACAACCCCGGCGCCCACGCCGCCGTAGAAGAGCTTTGCGATGGACTGCTCCGTTGCAAGGCCGATAATGATCAGGACAACGCTGGGGGGAATCACCACCCCCAGGGTGGAGCCGCAGGAGATGGCCCCGGTGGAGAGAAGGGGCTTGTACCCGAACTTGTTCATCTGGGGAAGGGCCACTGCCGTCATGGTGGCGGCGGTGGCCGTGTTGGAGCCGCAGATGGCGGCGAAAGCGGAGCAGGCCATGACCGTTGCCATGGCGATCCCGCCCCTGATATGCCCCACCCACTTATGGGCGGCATTGTAGAGCTTTTCGTTGACGCCCGTGTAAAAGGCGATCTGCCCCATGAAGATAAAGAGGGGAATCACGGTGAGCCCGTACTTGGAGTAGGAGGACCAGATAACGGAGCTCACCATGTTGAGACCGGCATTGAGGTTGATGATACATGAAAAGCCCACGAATCCAACAAGGGCCATGGCAAAGCCGACGGACATGCCCAGGCCGAACAGAATAAAAACAAGGGCGCAGATCCCAAGGACGCCCACCATCGCCAGACTCATATCTTCTCCTCTTTCCTGCCTTGAATTCCTCTTATGACCTCGATCAGGAGCACGAAGCCGAGGGTGCCGCATCCCACGGCAACGCAAAATGTAAAGGGATAGTAGATGATCCGCAGGGTCTCGCTCACCTCGCCGGTGTTCATCATGGTCATGGCCCGCTTTACCACCTGCCAGGACACCGTCCCGAAAAAGACCATGCACACGGCGCCGTTGAACACGGAGAGCCACCGTTTCACGCTTTCAGGGAACTTGCGCACCAGGGTGTCCACCCGGATATGTTCCTTGCGGATCTGGGTATATCCCATGGCAAAGGCCGTGACCACCGCGCCCATGAATCCCATGAGCTCGAAGGCCCCGCGTATGGGCACGAAGATCTGGCGCGACACGATATTGGCGCATGTGAGCAACACCATGCAGACCAGGAGGATGCCGGCCAGTATCAGCAGGATTTTATTCAGCCGGAGGCTGATCTTCTCAAGTACTTCTTCCATATGATTCCTACACCCAAGCCGCCCGCCCCGTTGGAAGCCGCGGCTTTGTTTCATCGATAAATCCATTGCAGGGGGAAATTGCCGCCCTGCCCTTCTTGTCTTCTTCAGCGTGCAAAACCCTAAAAAAACGGAACCACGACCTTCGGCCGTGGTTCCGGTTATCGCCGGTGATTTCCTTTCCGGTGAACTACGAGTGCTTTTTAACAAGCCCCTTGAGGTCCTTCACGATCTCCTCGGCGGGAAGTCCCTTGGCCTTTGCATCCTTGACCCAGCCGTCCACGATGGGCGCGAGCAGTCCGTTCCACTTTGCCTTCTCCTCGGCGGGAAGCTCGATAAACTCCACATTGTGGGTCTTCTTGGACCAGTCAACCGCCTTGACCGCATGGTTGTCCATGTAGGTTCCGGTCCACTCCGCCTGCTCCCTGGAAAGATCGTCGAAGACCTTCTTCACATCCTCGGGAAGGGCGTTCCAGCGATCCATGTTCATGACCACGGCAAAGGGGTAGATCACGCCGTTGGTAACGGTGACATAGCGGCAGGTCTCGGCGAACTTGAGGTCCTTGAGCACTTCGAGGGAGGAGAAGAGGCCCTGGACGATGCCCTTCTGGAGGGCTTCGGGGGTGGCGGACATGGGCATGCCGATCTGGTTGGCGCCCCATGCCTTGAGGGTCTGGGCGGCGCCGCCCGAGGCCCTCAGGTCAAGCCCCTTGATATCGGCAAGGTTCCTTACAGCTTTTCTTGCCATGATATTGGAGGGGGCGGAGGTGAACATGGTGAGCACCTTGACCTTTGAAAGCTCCTTGGGGCGGTACTTGTCAAAGAAGTCCCATAACATCAGGCTGCCCATGCGGGAGCTGGTAACCCCCAAAGGAAGGCCCGCCGCATTGGTGACCGTGAAACGACCGGGCTGATAGGAGGTGCTCACGCAGCCGATATCCGCCTGTCCGGAGATAACTCCGTCCATCATATCCTTGGGCCCCAGGAGGGTGCTGCCGGGAAAGGTGTTGACCTTTACCTTGCCGGCCGTGCGTTTTTCCACCTCCACCTTCCAGCGCTCCATCTGAACGCAGGGAAACGTGGGGGCCGGGGGAAAGTTCGCGTAATTCAACTTGATGGTTTTGGCCGCCCCGGGCGAGGGCAGTAAAAGCGATGCGCCGAGTATAACGGCGGCGGCAGCTGCACTGAACAGTGACATTCTCTTTTTCATTCTATTTTCCTTATCTATATCTTTTTCCAAGGTTTTGCGGGTTGAGCGGCAGTCCGCTCTCCCTCGCGTTTCCGTATTACTTTATTATCCGCCCTGTCGTTCAGTTACTTTTACTTCACCGCTCAGCTGTCGGGCTTCCTGCCTTTGTACTAATACTAAAAAAGTCATCTTTCATAATGCAACCGTCACGACATGATCCGGCAGCAACAATCCCATCCATAAAAAATGAACCGGACCCCTGTATTGAGGAGATCCGCCTCGTTGCCGGAGAGTCTTCCCTCTCCCGCAACGGGCTGTGTGGGTCTTCGGCTCCAAAACACCCTCGGCCGGTTTGAGACGGCCCCATGTCTGTTCGAGATCTCCCGGTCAATCCGGGACGCCTCTTATGATTCCTGGAGGCGATCCCTGTTGTCGAACACCCTTTTGCTTTTGCGCTGGGTGCGGGGAAGGGAGCCGTGCTCCACGATCTCGATATTGCCCCGCACCATGAGTTTTCTACGGATCTCGGTCGATACCTTTCCGGCAAGGGCGGCATCGTCGGTTGAAGCGGCATCGGCGCCGCGCTCCACGCGGATCACCATGTTCTCCCTGCCCTCGGCGCCGGTGTCCAGGTGCACCTGGTACTCGCTGCCCACCCCTTCGACGGTTCCCAGCACGTGGTCGATCTGGCTGGGATAGATGTTAACCGCCTTGTAGATAAACATATCGTCGCTCCTGCCGAGGATCCGGTCGTGCCTGGGGAACACCAGGCCGCAGTCGCATTTTCCGGGAATGATCCGGGTAAGATCGTGGGTCCGGTAGCGGATCAGGGGGCTGCCCTCCTTGAGAAGGGAGGTGACCACCAGCTCGCCCACCTCTCCCTCGGGAACCGCTTCACCCGTAACGGGGTCGAGGATCTCGTAGATAAAATGATCGGACCAGTAGTGAATGCCGTTGTGGCAACGACAGTCCAGGCCGGTTCCGGGTCCGTATAGCTCGGTGAGGCCGTAGATGTCGTGGATATGTTCCACCCCCATGAGCTCCCGGATGCGATCACGCATGGCATCGCTGTGGCGCTCGGCCCCGAGGATGATGGTCTTGAGCTTGACCTCGGAAAGAAGGCCGCGCTTGTTGATCTCCTCGGCCATCAGGAGGGCCATGGACGCGGTGGAGCAGAAGACCGTGCACTCCATGTCCACCAGCATGTCGCAATGCATCTCGGTGTTGGCGGGCCCCAGGGGAACTGCCATGGCGCCGAAGCGCTCGCACCCGTTCTGGAAGCCCGCGCCGGCGGTCCAGAGGCCGTACCCCACGGCGATCTGGACCCTGTCCCGTTTCGTTACCCCGGCCAGCTCGTAGCACCTTGCAAACATATTGGCCCAGACATCCACGTCCCTTGCCGTGTAGCAGAGCACCTTCCTTTTACCCGTGGTGCCCGACGAGCCGTGGATTCGAACGATCTCCTCGTGGGGCACGCTCCTCAGGGGCAGGGGGTACCCGTCCTGGAGGTCCTTGTTGGTGATAAAGGGAAGCTTTGCAATATCCTCGAGGGTGTGGATATCCTCGGGAACAACGCCCGCGCTCTCGAACCTTTTCCTGTAAAACGGGGAGTTGTCGTAGGCATGACGGGCCGTGTTCTTAAGGCCCGCCAGCTGAATTTCCCTTATCTTCTCTTCCGTCAAGTCGGCCGGAATAAATCCCATAATCGCTCCTAAACCTCCGCTCCGACCCGAGCCCCGTACCCTGCTTCGAGGGTCGTGAGGGCGGCTTTGAGCATCTCCTGTTTTCCCTTGAGCCGGTTTTCCATCACGACCCTGATATCGTCCATGGAGCAGATTCCGCCCCCTTCCGTCTTCTCCATAACGGCCATGGCAAGGCCCAGCATCACGATGTTCACGGACCTGGGGTTCCCGGCATCCGCCGCGAGGCGATCCGCATCGATGGCGCTCGGGGCAAAACCCGTTGTTTCGGCATCGCCGTTGACGGCTGCCCAGCCCCCCTCCGTCAGGAAACCGGAAAACTGCGCCACTGTCTCGGCCTTCATGGCGATCAGCCCGTCCGCCGCGCCCGGGCGAATCATGGGGCTGCTGAAATCCCCCACCTTGAGGTGGGAGACAACGATACCGCCCCTCTGGGCCATGCCGTGGGTTTCCGATGTGAGCACCGGGTTTCCGTTCATCATGGCGGCTTCGGCAAGGAGCCGGGTCACAAAGAGAACTCCCTGGCCGCCCACTCCGCTGATTACGATCTGCTGCTTTATGGATGCTTCCATAAACCCTCCCAAGGGCGTTTCACCAAACGCCCGGTATTGATACGCCCCTAAAAGGGGCGTTCACTGTCTGTATTTTGTTCCGGGAGCACCTTCAAGCGCTTCACGCGCCCGTCCGGGTCCCCCTTGTCCGCCTGTCCCTGTTCGGTATCAGTCCCATGCAGCCCCGCTTCCGTCCGACCATTCCGGATTTCGACCGGTAACGCCCCGGAATCACATCGCTACTTTCGAGATCCGCTCTGAAGTTCCGGTTGCTCGCCGGCAGGCCTCCTCTTTAAATCCTCATAACGGGAATCGTCGGACATTTTATCGAACGGGGACCTGATCGCCTCTCATCTTTTCCACCTGCCTCAGGCGGGTTCGATGGAGTTCTTGGGGCAGACATCCACGCACACGCCGCAACCGCTGCACACGATGGTATCGATGGTCACCCTGCTCTCGTCCCCGTCCTCCTCCAGCACCAGCGCGGGGCACTCGAAATGCTTGACGCAGTAGGCGCATCCGTCACAGTTCTCGTTCACGGTGACGGGGTTTGAAAACGCGGCTTTCTCATCCGGCTTCATGGAGAGGATACAGGGGGCCTTGGAGATAATCACGGCGGGGCCGTTCTCCCTTGCATGGGCGGCGGCCTCCTTTACCGTCGCGATAAAGTCGTCCATCTTGTAGGGGTCCGCGGTCTTGAGCCAGGACACCCCGCATCCCTTTACAACGGAAGGAATGTCAACGACGCCGAGGGCTTTTCCGTCCGCCCCGAATCCCGTGGAGGGGGTGGGCTGATTGCCGGTCATGGCGGTGGTGCTGTTGTCCAGAATCACCAGCACATAGGGCACCTTCTGGACGACCGTGTCCACCAGCGCGGGAATGCCCGCATGGAAGAAGGTGGAGTCGCCGATGGTGGCCACCACGTCCGGTGCCTTTTCCTGGCCCTTGTATGCGTGGGTGAAGCCTGCGGCCTGGCTGATGGCGGCCCCCATGCAGAGCACCGTGTCCACGGCGCCCAGGTTCATTCCAAGGGTGTAGCAACCGATATCGCTGGTGTAGATTCCCTTGGGAAGGGCCCGCTTGATACCGTAGAAGCTTGCCCTGTGGGGGCAACCCGCGCAGAGGGTGGGCCTTCTGCCGGGGACCTGGGCCGGCTCCTTTTTCTCGTATTTCATCCCGGCATAATCCGCCAGGATCGCCTCGATGGTCTCTGGAAGGAGCTCTCCCACTCTGGGAACGATACGGGCAAGCTTTCCCTTGACCTTGTTCCGGTCGGCGAGCTGCATCTCGATAACACCGGTGGTCTCCTCGATCACCAGGATCTCGTCGTACGAGGAGAGGAGGTGGTTCATGAAATCGGTGTGAAGGGGGTACGGCTGCACCACCTGGTAGAGGGGGAAGGATTCCGCAAGTCCCATCTCTCCCATGAGTTCTTTTGTGTTGGCCGCCGCAACGCCGGACACCACAACGGCCCTTTTGCCCGTTGCCGATGGGTTGATACGGATGGGCGCCGTCTTTTCAAAGGCGGCCATGGCGGAGAGTTTTTCCTCCAGTTCCCCGTGGAGCTTCAGGCGGAACTTGGGGGTGGCGGCCCATCTTCCGGGGTTCTTTTCAAAGGCGGCTTCCCTGTCCAGCTTGAGGATCTCGTCCCTTGCAACATCCTGCCTTGCATGGCAAACCCTCGTGGTGGGACGGAACATCACCGGCACCTCGAATGCCTCGGAAAGCTCGAAGGCCGTCTTCATCAGCTCCTTTGCCTGCCGGGGAGAGTCGGGATCAAGTACCGGCATCTTGGCCATCACGGCCTGGAGCCTACTGTCCTGCTCTGTCTGCGAGGAGTGGGGGCCGGGGTCGTCTGCGCTGATCACCACGAACCCGCCCTTTGTCCCGAGGTAGGCGGCACTCATGAGCGGGTCCGAGGCCACGTTGAGGCCCACCTGCTTCATGGTGACCGATGCCCTCTTTCCGGTCATGGCGGCGGCATAGGCGATCTCGAAGGCGATCTTTTCGTTCACCGCCCACTGCACATGCATATCGATCGCGGTTTCCCTGTTCCACTTCACAAGGGACGCGAGTATCTCGGAAGACGGCGTTCCCGGGTATGCGGTGGCAACAGCACAGCCACTCTCCAAAAGTCCCCTGGCAATGGCCTCATTGCCCAGCATCAATTCTCGATTATCCATCCGTATTCAAATTCCTTTTGAAAAAGTGATTAACAGCCGGCTCGTATGGTTCAGGTCAAGCATTGGCTACTCCCGGTATCGCTCTTCGTCGAGGATCTTTTTGACCATTGATCCGGTCGTCTTCAAAATCTTCGATCCCCGGGTGATCTTACAGAGGCTGATCCTGTGTCTTTTTGCGATACTTCTCTGGGTATTTCCCTCGTGAAGCTCCTTCATAAGCTGCCATCGCATATAAAGGTCGGAGAGCTCCCTGGGGGTCAGAAGCTCCTCGAAGAGCAGCTCCAGCTCTTCCCTGTCCTTAACGTTCAGAAATATATTTATGATCTCTTCTTTAGCGTTCATAAGCCTCCCATTGTTTCTACGGACAGAAACTTGTCAAAATAACCCGAAAAAAGCAATCTTTTTTTAACCCGCCATGATTCTTTCGAGGAAGAAGGCCCACAAGCAAAATGCCGCCCGTTTCAAAATGGGCACGGGGCTCTCGTTACAGGTATAACGAGGCTCCGGGAAAAAATCGCCCCCCGCTGTTTATTGCGGCAGCCCCTTTCACCCGACCCAAAACAGAAGTAATTTCCATACTTTGTAATATAATTTTTCATGCAATAGTCCCGTCGAATGATGAATTCGGATCAAGCCGGGGGAATGGAGACTGTAAGCGGTAAGCGGACTCTCTGCTGAACCTGCAAAGGGAAAAACGATTGAGTTCCTTATCGGATTTATTGCGACTCGCGAGCTATCATGCTTGTTACATGGACATCATGAAAAAAAAATGCCCCCTCCTTTCAGGAAGGAGGGGGCACGCAGCAACTACTTCAAACTTCCCCATTTCAGTCATTACATGGGAAATATCATTGCAAGTCCCGGATACCGGAAACACCGAACTTCCGACAAAGGCAAAGTCCCACCGACCAGCTCCCCGCCGGCTCACTCAATCACGCCGAACCGGCTCGGGAACTTTATATCCGCGATCTTCCCGCTCTTAAAACGGGCACCCCGGCAACTCAATAGGAGATGAAGCGGATTCCCCTGTAGCCGTTTCCAACATAGAGCCCCCCGTTCACCATGATCACATTCTCCTGGCTAAGCCAGATATCGCTTCCTTCGAGCAGATTCACGGGGGTCGATCCATTGAGATCATATACGATATAGGAGGAACCGTATCCCGGCGCGATCATCGAATCGGCGGCAAAATCCATATAGGGATGGGGGTACCAGCCCTGAACGGTGAAGAGCACCCTTCCCTCCCCGGCCTCCACGGGGAAAAGGTGGCCTTGGAGCTCAAAGATTCCGGAAACGCCCAGATCGCCGGTGTCCAGCACCCTGACCTCGCTGTGATCACCTGAGCTTGTCACCACGTATACCCTTGTTTCCTCCATCACCACCACGGGCCATGCATACTCGGCCGTTTCCACAAACACGGTCTTGTCGAGAAAGGCCAGGTCCCCCACAATGGATACCAGGTTCAGGCGAATGCCCCAGGTCCGATCCTCCGTCTCGCAATAATAACAGGTGGATTCTTCAACGCACACGATCCTGCCGTCGTCGGTCATCCCGAGGGGTCTGCCGGGAATGGAGATATCCTTGAGGCCGGCGGGGAGCATGGGATCTGTGAAATCGTATCTGTGGAGCCGCCACTCCATCCCGGGAGGTTCTTCGGGAGGCGGCACCAGTCCGTCTTCCGGATCGGACCTCCCGGATATTCTCCGGGAAGCTTCCCCGTCCGAAGGCCCGTCGGGATCGGGCTTTTCATCGGGATCTCCGGGAGTCGGCTCACCCGGCGGATCTTCCAGGGGGTCGCCGGGTTCGGGTTCCTCCACGGGCGGCTCCGGCTTTGGAATCTCCCTGTGGAGATAATTCCCGAAATAAAACAAGCCCTTTGACATAAACGGCGCGTTAAAGGCGATGTAGCTTCCGTTGCCGGCATTGATCTCGGGTCCGGGGGTTCCCGTTTCAAGGCTTATCCCCCTCATGGCCCCGGCTTCACCGGTAAAAAGAACCCCCAGGTTCCCGTCCGCGACCAGCCGGGGCGTCTTCATCCTCGCCCCAATGGTCATCGAGGGAAAGGATAGATCATCGGCATCATACACATAAACTTCCCCTTCTCCGCCGTAATACGTGTCGCCGCCCACGGACCAGATACGGCCCAGATCGTCCCGGCCCGCCACCGCCGCCACCTGCTCGGCAAGCCTCAGGTAGCCCCTTTCCCGGGGCGCCGATATGGATGTGACGTCGATGGTGTTCATAGCCCCGTCCCCGAGGGATGCCGCGATGTTTGGGACGCCCGTTTCAAATCCCCTCAACACGTTGAAGGAGCATGAAAGAAAACCGTTTTCGGCAAACCGGTCCCTGTCTCCGTTCAGGGAGATCATGGCAACTCCGGATACCTCGGACTTGTCGTAATAGCGCAGGGGAAAGAGCACCAGCCCTGTTTCGAGGTTGAAATAGAAGGCGCGCTCATCGGATACGGCATCGGAATAGCTGTAGGCGACCTCCCCCGCGAATGGGGTCACCCGATCCAGGAGAGAGGGCCTTGCGGGATCTTTCACCAGGAACAGGGCCGTGGAGATAAGCCTTCCGTCACCCGTGTCGTCGTATCCCACGGCCAGGAGCTTGTCGTCGAAAAAGGTCATGTACTCGGACCAGCCCGGCACCTCCAGCTCCCCGAGGACAACCGGTTTTTCAGGGTCGGAAAGGTCCAGTACCCACAGGGGATCGGTCCTCTCGAAGGTCACCACGTACGCGCGGTCCCCGCTGAAACGCGTTGCAAAGAGCTCTTCGCCGGGGGCGATGCCCGAGATAAGGCCCGCCTTCCTCGGGGCGCTTCGATCCCCGAGATCGTAAATCCCGAGGGCGCTGCCCTCCTCGATATCCCTGTTCCGGTACACCACCCTCAGGAAATCGCCGGCCATATCCATGTGAAACTCCGATGGGACCCTCCCGGGGATTTCAAGGGAGGTGCTCACGGACAGGGGGGCTCCCGGGACGCCGAGGTCGAAGACTTCCAGAAGGCTCTTTTCCCAGCTCTCCTTTGACAGGAAGATCAGGTTATCCCGGTCCATGTAGATCTCGGGATCGTAGCCCTTGAGCACCTTCTGGGCAAGGAGGGCGGGTGCCGAGGGGTTCGAGATGTCAACCGCGTATATCACCGGCTCACCGGGCTCAAAGGGGACGAACACCTCGTTGCCCGGATAGGCGCCGATGCCCCTGGCCACCAGGTAGACGAGGTTGTCCTTTCGCTTGGAAACCTCATAGCTGCCGCCGGGAATCACCAGGCTGCCGGTTTCCGCAAGGGTATCTCCTTCGTGACGGAAGAGGCGCAGCGCAAGGTCTTCCCCCTGCCGCTCCTCGATCAGGCAGATCACGCCGTCCGCGAGAAAGAGCTCCACGGGTGTGTGGGCAAGGAGCCTGGATGCGGTAAGGAGGGGGGCGGCCGGGTCCGAAAGATCGATGACCTGAAAACGGCCGGCCCGGGTGTTGGCATAGTAGACCGTGTCCCCGAGCACCTTATATATATCGGGTTTTTCAACCCCGTCCTCCTTGCCGTCGCTGTTGTCGTCAACGGTGGTGGGAACGTCCGGGGCAAGGTCCCTGTAGCCGCCGCCCTGATCGGAGGAGGCAAAATCCACCTGGCCGGGAACCCGCATGGAAGGATCGTGGATCAGCCCTGTTGTCACATGTTCCAAACGGTTTTGAGGGTCGCGGGGGTCCGCACCCCGGCTTACGAGAATCAGGTGGAAAACCGTTTCCGAAGGCGCCGCCATGGCCATGGAAAGGTCCACGGGCCCCATGCTTTCCCATCCTCCGGCGGACAGGAAATCGTAAGTGCGCAGTTTCGCGACCCCCCTGGTCCAGGTAAACTTCGCCGTATCGGTAAGGGAGTGGATGACCGAGCCGGGGGAGACCATCACCACGTAAAGATCCACGTCCGAAAGGTCCCGATCGAGTTTTCCGGAAATCACGCCGCCGGCGGTGGGCACGTCCGTTACCTGAACGCCCGCGGCCATATTCGCGCTTGCCGCCGCCGTAAAAAAGGTTGCCCAGAAAATCACCATAACCAGGAGAATCATTTTTCCGCTGTTTATCATCTTTTCACCTTTTATATACCCTCCGGAGAAAGGCAGGGCCAACGTTTCGTCAAGCCGGCGTTGTCACGCTTTCGCTCTAATGTACCAATATTATCGACCCACCGGCAAAAGAAGTCAAGCCCCGAAAGGCATGCCCCGGCGGCCCATTCCACTGCCTGCCGGCAGACCGATTTTTCCCTATGATTTTTTATGCGTTATTCAGGATTAAGCGTTATCCGGCGGGAGTACCTTCCATAAAAAGAGGGTACGGTTCTCGCATGCCCGATACAGGGTGTCAGGGCAGGAGCTGTTTGATGGCCGTAAGTAGTTCGCCCTGCTCGAACGGTTTGGACAAGACATGCTGCGCCCCGTGAAACGCGGCGGACCTGAGGTAGTTGTCGGGACTGCAAACACCGCCGCCGGACATTGCGATGATCTTTACTTCCGGAAACTCTTTTTTCAACTCCTTGATGGTTTCCAGACCGTCCCGCCCCGGCATCACGATATCGATAAGGGCAAGGTCCGCAGGCTCCTGATGAAGGCTGTAGATCCCGATATTCCCGTTGGGGGCATCCTCCACCTCGAACCCCTCGAACTCCAGAATCCGCCTCAGGGTTTCGCGAAACTCCATGTCGTCGTCCATGATCAGAATCCGGTTCATATAATCTCCTTAGCGAGAAGAGGTTCCCTTTCGAAGAGAGCGCACAAAAGAAAGATTAACTATAATAACGGCAATTTCGTAACCATCGAAATTCACGTCGTTTTCGCTCGGGTTATATTTTCCTTAACAGCTTGACCGTGGAGAGTCAACAGCAAGATTCCGTCGGCCATGCCGGGATTTCCCATTTCAAGGCGCTGTTGAAACGGGAAACCCCATCTCCCGATTAGAACGGGAATGATCTTCCGCCAACACACGGCCGTTTTCCCCACCCATTGTTTTTTCTATAAATCCCGAATTTAATCCGCCCCCAATACATTAGAAAAAAACAATACGTTAGCACCAAAGCCCGCCATCTTGAAGGATCTTTTCCAGGGAAAAAGGATGCGCATGATCTTGAGATGCGGTATATCCGGCAAGACACAGGAACATAAACCGTTTATAAGGGCCGGGACGAACCCATGGAGATAAAGAAAAATTATAACGGCAATCACGGCAAATGGTTTGTTTCGGACGTACTGAACGCGGCCTTGAAATATACCATGATGGAAAAGGGGGAACGGGTCTGCGTTGCCCTGTCCGGAGGCAAGGACAGCATCACCCTGCTTTATATCCTCTACTATATCAACCGTTACACTTACCTGAAGCTGGATCTGACCGCCCTCCACATTAAAACGGCCGACTACGAAACGGATATCCTGAGATCCCTCTGCGGGGAACTGGAGATACCGTATCTGGAAGGAGGCATCCGGTATGGGGAAAAGGACGCGGGGGACAAGCGCTGCTACCTCTGCACCCGCCTGAAAAGGGGGGCGATCTCTGAAATTTTAAAGGAAAACGGGATACGAAAGGTCGCATACGGACACCATGCCGACGATGTGGCCGAAACCTTTTTGATGAACATCATCCACAACCGGAAGCTCGGCAGTTTTTCGCCAAAGGTGGGATACCGGGACAACCCCATGGAGATCATCCGCCCCATGATCTACCTCACGGAAAAGACCATCATCCGGATTCACCAATATACGGGACTGCCCCTGCTGAACTATAAATGTCCCCATGAGGAGCACAATGTCCGCAAGGAGATAAAGGCGGCGGCCGGACGACTGGACGGCCTCTTCAACACGGAAGGGTTCAACAGGAAGGTGGTGGATGCACTGGAAAATATCGATACCACCAATATCTGGAGCGACCTCCTATAGCAGGGTTATTCCGGGATATGACTGCAGGCGCTCGGTCAACAGGACTCTTCCACACGCAAGGGTCGACAGGAAGGTGTTGGATACACAGATAAATAACGAGACCACCAATATTTTGAGCGACCTATTCAGGTGGGCGATTCGAGGGTAAGACGCCGCCCCATTGGGAACCCGGACAACTCGAACACCGTCGCTCCAATGCCCGAATTGGTTATAGGGGCCCAAACATGCCCTGCGCGTGCGTTTAGCAATATTGATCTCCCGTGGAATATCCTTTGTGGAGGGGAAAGGCGCGCTCATCGGTAACTACTCGAACCAGCGGGGAGTCACCCTGAACCTTCCGGCGGGCCGGATATATTTTTCATCGGGATAGCCCAGGGCGATAAGGGTGTATATCCCTTCATCACGGGGAATTCCAAGCATCTTTCCAATACCCGGATCTCTTTTTGCGGCCTCGGTCACGAATCCCACGAGACAGGTGCCGAGCCCCATGGAATGCGCGGCCAGGAGAATGTTCTGGGTTGCCAGGAGGGCATCCTCGGCGGGACATCGCGCGGACGGGCGACCGCCCACGACAATTGCGGCAACGGCCCCGTGAAAGAGCCTGTCCACGCCGTCGTTTTCCCATTCGGCGAGGCTCTCGCCCACCGCCCGGTGGTAACTCCGGTAATACGTTTCCAGCTCTTTTTTCCCAATGAGCCCCAGGAGCTTTCGAAGCCAGGCCTTTTCCGCCGTCCGGTTCAGTTTCCTGAAGAAATCGGCGACCCTGTTGCCAAGCTTCAACACCCCCTCCCGGGTGGGGATGATCGTGAACGTCCAACCCTGACTGTTGGTTCCGGAAGGTGCGGTGATACCGATTTCCACGAGATCCTCGAGAATCTTACGGTCCACGGGCTTGTCGAGGTAGTTCCGGCACGAACGCCTGGAGGCCATGAGGTTCACCAGCGCGCCGGTGTCGAAATCTCCGGGCGCAACGGCGTTTTCGTGGATACTGAAACTCTTGAAGGAAGGACCGCCAAGGGAGGGCACGCGAACCGCGCCCGTGGGGCAGCTCGCCTCGCAATGCCCGCATTGCATGGATTCCTTTCCCGTGACCTTTGCCTTGCCGGCCACCATGGAAAGGGTACGGGAGGGACAAACCGATACACAAAGCCCGCACCCAATGCATTTTTCCCCATCGATCACGGTCACCACATCACGGCTCATCGGTTAACCACTCGTATCCAGGATGGAGCCGCCCAGTTCGCCGATCCTCTCATCCACCATGCCGATGGCCTCGCTCAGGGTCTCATGGCTGATGGTAGGCAGTTCGCCGCCCCATGCCTTTTCGGCTTCTTCAAAGCCCCTCAAGATCCCCTTGCGCCCTTCCCTGAGTTTTTCAATATCGTCACCGGCCGCGCCGATCACGAAATCCGCAATGCGGGAGGAGGTCTTCTTCACGCCGAAAAAACCGTCCTCGGAAACCAGTTCCCTGGCCTCTTCAACGGTGGTGGGGGGCTCCTTGGAATAAAGGGACGAATAAAGGGAGGTGAGATCCACCTCCTCGCCGTTGCCGCGCTTGAATATGCCCGCCTGATCACCGAAACCCGTTGACGAGGTGCCCCCAACGTCCAGCCTGAACTCCATGGAAACGACCTTCACGTTTCCATATTTTGCCGCTTCCTTCCCGGGTACGGCACCCTTTTCAGCTGTTGTCGCGGTTTTCGTCATTCCGGTCTTGAGCCGGGAGTAGCTGGTCATCAAACTCGAGATGTTAACCATAGTTCCCTCCGTGGAAATGATCGTCTCCTGCCTCGGTACGGGCAATACCCGGTTAAATTCCGAGGTAAGTCCTTCCCGTTCCGGGACAATTCGATAATACGGTTTATCGACGATTTGGTAAAGTAACTTAAACTCTATTTTATGAACTCGTAAAAAGTCCAACGTCATTTTTTCAGCCAAGGTTTTCCGCCCCGCGAAACGGGCCAAAAAACACCCCCCTCCTTGTCCCCTCCCCAACCCCGATGCCGCCCGCCGGTTCCGTTCTCCCGGCCTTTTTTATTTATTTTTTGATCGAAATCGACTAAAGTGTCGACCTGTCGCTGCCGATTGCAATTAGAAGCAGCGTATCCGGAGAACCCAGAACCAGAAAGGATCAAGGGATGAATATTTCAAGCATAGGACCTGCCGCGAGCACCCCGCCCCTGAAGCCTGCCGGAAAGGTAAAAGCCGTTCAAAAGGTCGAGTCCCGAAAACCGCCCACGGCCGAGGCCATGGAAGAGGACAACGGCCAGACTTACGATTCGGAGATGTCCGGTGTCCAAAAGGAAAACATAAAAGGCGCCATCATCTCCCTTTACGCATAACCGCTTCAATCGGGATACCCGCTCCGGCGGCCTTGCCCCAACACCTTCAATTGCCGGCATCAAATTTGGTGTCACCCGTCTTCGGATTCGTATTATCCGGGCCTGTCGTTGTGTTTTTCCCATCCCGGAAATACTTCGCCGCATCCATGCAAGTCCCCGGATCCCCATTTCGCGTTTTTCCAACGCCACGCATTCACATGACATTTCAAGTGAATTCGCCTTGGATTTTGCATAATTTACTTTTAACATAAGCCGACCCAAGCGCGTCCGGGTTGGTAGCCTCGACAATCCGGTTCATCCCGAATCCCATGGGCGAAGTTATGATTCCCCCGTTTTTTCCCGCTCCGACATGGAAGATAATCGGCCCAACAACGCCCCCATGACCAAGGCAATCGCATGTAAAGTATCAGCTCAATGTATTCATGCCGCTATATATTGACGGCGATTTGTCCCGGCGACTTCAGCCGCCGCAGGCGGGTGTGCCGGCCCCCATGACAAGTAAGGGGTAGAATAATATTCATATTATGATAGAGTAAAAAGTTTGACAAATACGGGTTGTCGACCCAAAAGGGATTTGCAAGGAACATTTTCACGAAAGGAGAGGCCGCCTGGTCCCTTGACGGGATCCCGAAACCCCATGGCGAAGATACCGCCCCTGGAGAAAGGGGGGTACTTCAACCTGGATGGAATATTTGCGACAGGCGACAATAATATGAAACTTCATGAAAAACCGATAATGCCCAAGGGCTTCCTCTGTACGAGTTTAAACTGCGGAATCAAGGAGGAGGGGCAGGACCTGTCCCTCTTCTATTCCGAGGAACGCGCAAGCGCGGCGGGTGTGTTCACCCGCAGCCACTTCGCGGGAGCACCCGTGATCGTCGGGCGGGAGATCCTCAAGAACGGCGCCCTCAGGGCCGTGATCGTCAACAGCCGGGTGAGCAACGTGGGAACCGGTGAATCGGGGATCCAAAACGCCCGGAGAATGGGCAGCGCCCTTGGGTTGGAACTCGGAATCCCCGCAGAGGAGGTGATCATGAGCTCCACCGGGGTGATCGCCATGCCCCTTCCCATCGAAAAGATCGAAGCGGGCATCAGGGGCATTGAGGAGGGACTGACGGGCGATCCCGTCAAGGGCGCCGAAGGGATCATGACCACGGACACCTATCCCAAGGCCCTCTCCCTCTCCGTTGGGGATGCGGTGATAACCATCGTGGGCAAGGGCTCCGGCATGATCGAACCCAATATGGCGACCATGCTGGTCTATATCTTCACCGATGCCAAAATCGACGCCGGGGATCTCGACCGGATGCTCAGGGGTTCGGTGGATATCTCCTTCAACATGCTCTCCGTGGACACGGACACCAGCACATCGGACACCTGCATCGCCATGGCGAACGGCCTTGCCGGAGAAGTGGACGAAGCTTCTTTTGCCGAGGCCCTCACGTTCGGGTGCGTGGAGATGACAAAGATGCTGGCAAGGGACGGCGAAGGCGCCTCCAAGCTCCTCACGGCCGAGATAAAGGGCGCGGCAAGCCGGGATGAGGCCAGGTTTATCGCCCGGGCCATGATCAACTCTCCCCTGGTCAAGACCATGGCATACGGCGCCGATCCCAATATCGGCAGGGTACTCATGGTGCTGGGCAAGTGCTTTGACTGCGAGATTAAAAGGGAGCGGGTCCGTATCGCCGTCAACGGCAGTCCGGTATACGCCAACGAGGAAAGAATCGATTTTAATGAAGAAAAGGTGCGAGCATTGCTGGCCGGCGACCGGGTAGCCATCAGCGTTGAACTCGGCGTGGGCTCCCATGAAGCCCTGGCCTACGGATGCGATCTCACCGAAGGCTATATCGAGGAAAACGCGGCCTATTACTCTTCCTGACCCCGGCGGTCCAACGAATTCGACGCTATCCGATCGAAAAGCTCCGTAAAAAAAAATAAACCCCGGCTTGCCGCCCCATGGAGGAGCGGCAAACCGGGGTTTGATCGTTTTTGTCATTACATCCGCCGGCAACAACAGACCTGACGAGCGGCACTATAAAGGGCTCGCCGCGCACCTGAATTATCACATACCGCAGTCCCAAAATCCGCCTTGGACTTTTTTACGAGTGCATCGACGTTGGAATGTCGATCCCCCGCGATGTGCCGGGTTGTTCCGTGTGAACGGCAACGGGATCAGACCGGTTCGTACAGGGGGCCCACGATAAACTGCTGGACAAGGTCGAACAGGTCGCTGACGCCGAAAGGCTTTGCCAGAAAACCGTCGGCCGCAAGCTCCCGGGCCCTTTTTCCATGGGAGGGATTCCCGGATACGGCAATGCAGACCTTGTCCGGATCTTCCCTCTTGATGCCCGAGATCAGGTCGAACCCTTCATCAAGGGGCATCTCCACGTTGCACACCACAACGTCCGCCGGGCCGTTTTCATTTTCCATATAGCCCATGGCTTCCACCGCGTTTTCAAAGGCAAAGACCTCTCTGTTCACGCTGTATGCCAGAACGTCCTTCACAAACTCCCTGATCACCCTGTCGTTATCCACCACGACTATTTTAACATCGGATATGATGGCCCACCTCACGCAATTTTAAAGAACGACATGTCTGTTGAGTTATTGGTAAATGAGATCGTTTCGCAGATTTTTTCAACGTTGTCCCGGATCGCCACCTGTCGGTGGTAACCGATGGGGTAATCCTCGGCTATGGATCTGGCCATCAGGGAGAGGAGTTTGACGCGCTGGTAGAAGACATGATCCAGGCCCATGAGTTCGCCGAGTTCGCTGCTGCTGCGAAAATTGGAAAAGCATCCCCCCCAGTCCACCGATTCGCTGAGCACCTTCTCGGCCGTACTCTTAATGGCCGCTTTCCGGTGTTCGCCAAGGGGACATCCGTTCAGATAGGCCCTGGCCATCATGACAAGGAGTTTGAGTCGCGATATGAAGATATCATGACCATCCATCTCTCTCATGTCCGAAGCACTGGAACCCAATCTTATCATAACGAATCCATTCTTATCTGTTGGTGAAGCATGAAATCGCAATACTGTGGTGGGATAAATCCTATAATTCTTTATAGCTTAAATACCTCAACACGCCCATCAAGTCAACAGCACAGTTTTCCCGCCCCCGGACAAAGCCTATTAGTTTTCTTATCAATCCGTTACCCTTCGCCCATCGAACCGGGAACCCGACCTTCGCGTTTTGGGAGGCCCTACCCCAAGCAAAAGTCAATCCGGAACAACAAATCGCCCTGCCCGGTAAAAAGGCAGGCTATTTGCGACGATAATAAAACATGCCCCGCTCGAACCACGACCACCAAATGAAGGGTTGATTCATATCCCGCCGTTTTGATATGGTCCCGCGCGTCGGTGATACATTTCGCCGAAAACAACACCTCGGATTTTTTTCAAAAGGCATCCCAAGACATAACCCGCTGAAAAATGTTGTATGAGGTTTCTTAACATGTTCCCCTCTGAAAGGTGTTTCGGGGGGGGGGAAACACGTCACTTTTGATGATGTTTCAGGGGATTTTTCGAGACGTGCCGCCGTTAAAGATCTTTCAGGGGAGCTTTCACATGCCCCCCTTAAAGGGATTCAACAGCGCTTTGACGTGTCGCCTCGAAATGATATTTCAAGACACCTCACGCAACGAAATTGATCAATGCCGTCACTCGGTGATATGGGCAAGGGGCAAAAGAAACGGATAATTATGGTACATCATTTCATACCCGGTCAGCGCTGGCTCAGCGAGGCCGAACCGGAACTCGGGATCGGCATGATCCTGTCGGTTGATTCAAGATTTGTAACGATCCACTTTCCAGCGGGGGAGGTGGTTCGCAGGTATGCCTCGGACCAGGCCCCCGTTAAAAGGGTTGCGTTTCAACCGGGAGACCGGGTGGAGAGCGAAGGGGGCGACGCCTTTACTGTTATAAAGGTATCGGAAAAAGAGGGGCTTCTCACCTACCACGGGGCAAACGAAAGTTTCCCCGAGACCGACCTTTCGGATACCGCCGCCTTCAGCACACCGCGGGAGAGGCTCCTTTCGGGCCGGGTCGACCCGTCCCGCCTGTTCGACCTTCGCCTCGGGGCCCTGGGGCACCGGGCAACCCGTTCCAAGTCACCGGTCAGGGGATTTGTGGGGGGCAGGGTCTCCCTGATCGACCACCAGTTTCACATTGCGGGCGAAGTTTCAAGGCGGCACGGAAGAAGGGTGCTCCTCTCCGACGAGGTGGGCCTCGGCAAGACCATCGAAGCCTGCCTGATCCTGCACCGCCTCATAGTGAGCCACAGGATCGGCCGCGTCCTGATCGTCGTCCCCGACACCCTGGTACACCAGTGGTACGTGGAGATGAAGAGAAGGTTCAACCTGGGGTTTCGAATCTTCAACAGGGCATTCGCCGAGTCCATAAGAAATACCGACGATGCCGCAAACCCCTTTTTCGAGGACCAGCTCTTTATCGCGGGCATGAACGATCTTGTGGAAAACAAAGACAATCAGGATGCGGCAAGGAGCGGGCAGTGGGATATGGTGGTTGTGGACGAGGCCCATCACCTTGCCGGAAGCGGGTCCGCCTTTGAGTTCGTTTCCCATCTTTCCAAAAACGCTCCGGGTTTGATTCTCGTCACGGCAACCCCCGAGCATCTGGGCCTCCATGAGCATTTCCAGAGGCTCCGCCTCCTCGACCCCGATCGGTATCACGATTTCGACGCATACGTGGCTGAAACAAGGAGTTATCGGGAGATAGCCGACCTGGGGGAGCGCCTCGCGGAAGGGGGTGAACTCACCGGGGAGCACAAGGATACCCTGGCCCGCCTTTCCATCCGGCCCCCGTCACGCACTCCAACTCCGGCTTCGGCATCGGCTTCGATCCAGGCACCATGCACGGGAACTGGAACTGGAACTGGAACTGGAACTGGAAAAAGCATCACACCGCAGGCTTCCCATTGCAACAGGGAAGTTCTGGACATGCTCCTCGATCGTTACGGCCCCGGCAGGGTCATGTTTCGCAATACCCGCGCCGTGATCAAGGGGTTTCCCAAAAGGATCGCCCACCTTATTCCCCTTTCGACCTCCCCCTCGGAGCCCTCGACCGGGACACCGGAGAACCCGGCCGGAATACCGGAGCATCACAACGGCGATCCCCGTATAAAATGGACGGCGGAACTGATCAGGGAACTTTCCCGGGAAAAGATCCTTCTTATCTGCCGCGATCGTAAAACGGCAAAGGCAATTTCAACGGACCTCTCCGCCGTCATCAACGTGGACACCGCACTGTTCCACGAAGGAATGAACCTCGTCCAGCAGGACCGGAACGCGGCATGGTTTGCCCGTCCGGACGGGGCAAACCTCCTGATCTGCTCGGAAATCGGGGGCGAAGGGCGCAACTTCCAGTTCTGCCGCCACCTGCTGCTCTTTGACCTGCCCTCCGATCCGGAGATCCTCGAACAGCGGATCGGCCGACTGGACAGAATCGGGCAAAGCCGGGAAATCCATATCCACGTTCCCTATATTTCGGGCAGCGGCGGAGCCGTCCTTGCCAAGTGGTACCACAGGGGGTTGAACCTCTTTGAAAAGAACAACCCCGGCGCCCCGCATGTGGCCCGGGAACTGGGCGAAAAAATCAGGACACTGATGGATTCCGCGCCGAAAGACCCTGAAAAAATCGAGGAACGCCTCTCCCTTATCATGGATGAAACCGTTGCCCTGAACATGGAGATCGGCGAAAAACTCAGAAGGGGCCGGGACCGCCTCCTCGAGATGAACTCCTTTCGCCCGGAAGCGGCACGGGTCACGACCGAGGAGATTCGGCGACTCGACAGGGACACCGCCCTGCCGAATTATCTTTCGAACGCCTTCGACCACCTGGGCATCGATATGGAGGAGACCGGCGCGGGGGTTTTCCATATCAGGCCCACGCGCTGTTTCAACGGCCCCCTTCCCGGCTTCAGGGAAAGGGGAATGAACATCACCTTTGACCGGGACACGGCCCTTTCCCGTGAAGACCTGGAGTTTATCACCTGGGACCATCCGCTTATTTCCGGAATCCTGGAGTTTGTCCTCACCGGGGAGTCCGGGAACTGCGCCTGTGCCCATTGGAACGACCCCGAATCCCGGGAGATACTCCTTGAAGCCGTATTTGTCCTGGAGTGCACGGCCCCGCCCACCCTTCATATGGACCGTTTCCTCCCCCCCACCCCCATCCGGGTCGTGGTGAATCACCATTTAAAAGAGGTCACCGGCACCTGTCCCTCGACACTCCTTTCCGAACACCTTGAAAACAGCGACGGCAAGGCCCTTCTTGGAAACCCCGATTTTATCCGGGGAATCCTGCCGGAGATGCTTGAAACCGCCTTTTCGGCCGCCGATACCGCCGGAGCCGGTGAAAGGGAGCGGGGAATGGGCGGGGTGACCAGCACACTGGGGCCGGAAATCGAACGCCTCAAGTCCCTCTCCCAAGTCAACGATCATATTCCCCCCGAGGAGATCGCCCTTGCGGAAAAGGAAGCCTGTGAGCTCAAGGAACATATCCGATCCTCAAGGTTGAGACTGGACGCCCTGCGCCTTATCCATAAAGGCCCCGGAAAATAAAAGAGTATGTTGTTGTCTTGACACTCCTCGACGCCCCGCGCCTCATCCATAAAGGCCCCGGGAAATAAATGTATATTTTTATCTTGACATAGCTCAATTTTCAGTGTTAATTGATCTGGTTTTTATGATATATTGTTTGTTTATATCATAATCCTTGCTGCGGTTCAAAAGGGTCGCGGCTTTATTATCCACAAGGAGGCTACATGAGAAGGTACGAAACAATTTTCATTGTTGATCCCGACATCTCCGAGGAGATCCGGAATCAGCTGTTTACAAAGTCAAAAGAACTGGTTGCGTCAATGGGCGGTTTTCTGGCCCTTTTTGACGAGTGGGGAGCCAAGAAGCTTGCCTACGACATCAAGAAAAAATCCCGCGGCTACTATGTCCGCATGGATTTTTGCGGCGGTGCCGACCTTGTCAACGAGCTCGAGAGATCCTTCAGACTCGACGACAAATACTTGAAGTTCATGACCATTCTCCTTGACAGCGACGCCGATCCCGAGAAGATCGCGGCGGAGCTCGACGAGGCCAAAAAGGCCGAGGAGAGCACCGAAACGGCAACCGAGGCGACCGAGGAAGTAAAGGAAGCAAAGGAAGCCGAGGCTGAAACTACCGAAACCGAAACCGCTGAAGAGGAGTAAACAACATGGCTTTTAGGGGTTCTAAAGGCGCCGGACAGGGCGCCAAGAGAAGAAAAAGAAGAGTTTTCCACCGCCGTAAAGTTTGCCGCTTCTGTGCGGACAGCACGCTGCCCATCGAATACAAGGACGCGAAAGCTCTTAAATATTTCACCACCGAGCGCGGGAAGATCATTCCCCGACGTATCACCGGAACTTGCGCAAAGCACCAGCGCGTTCTGACCCGGGCCATCAAGCGCGCGCGTACCATCGCGCTCCTGCCCTACGTCGGTACCTCGGATTTCAGGTAGCAGGCCGGTTTCAAGGGAGTAGAGGATAGTGCCTCAAACTGTAAACGGGGGAGTTCCAAAGGACATCACCACCGGGATCGCCATCACGGTGCTGATCTTTGCCTGCGCGATCTACCTGCCGATCATCGGATTCATGGGATCGATTCTGATCCCCCTGCCCGCCCTGTTCTATCGACTGAAGCTGGGCAGGAACAACGGAATGGTCGTTCCCCTGGCCGCCATGATCATCATGATCACCATGCTGGGCGGGGTAACCATGGATCTGTTCTATTTCGGCGGCATGCTCCTCACCGGGTTTTGCCTGGGAGAGTTCATGGAGAAGAGATTCCCCATTGAACCGGCACTCATCGCGACCTGCGGCGTGGTGCTCCTGTCGGGCAGCCTGGGCATATTGTTTTACAGCAACTTCAAGGGGATCGGGCTATTTGACCTGATCTCCAAGTATGTGGCGCAAAACCTCGAACTCACACTGGTCCTTTACGAACAGATGGGGATGCCCGAAGAGAGCATCCACCTGATTGCAGGCGCCCGGGAAGAGATCCAGTACCTTCTGGTGAGAATCCTTCCCGGCCTCATCACGGCATCGACGTTGTTTACCGCCTGGATCAACCTGCTGGCGGCCAGGCCGTTTCTCATAAGGAAGCAGGTCTTCCCCGTGGAATTCGGCAATCTCAGCACATGGAAGGCCCCCGAGCAACTGGTCTGGGGGGCCATCGGCTGCGGCATCCTCCTGCTTCTTGGAAGCAAGGGGATCAAGATGGCGGGTATCAACGGCCTCATCGTCCTGATGACCATATATTTTTTCCAGGGGATGGCGATCATCTCCTACTTTTTTGAAAAGAAGAAGTTTCCCCCCATGCTGAGGGTCTTTCTCTACGGCATGATCGTTATCCAGCAGTTTCTGCTGATCGTTGTGGTGGGACTCGGTTTTTTCGATATGTGGCTGAATTTCAGGAAGCTCGAAACCAATAAGAATGATCGGTGATCATCCCATTTAGCGGAGGTTCAAATGAAAGTTATATTACAGGAAACAATAGATACGCTGGGTATCATCGGCAGCGAGGTCACCGTCGCCGATGGATACGCGCGCAACTACCTTTTGCCCCAGGGAAAGGCCATCCTGGCCACGCCCCAGAACAAAAAAGTGATCGAGCAGGCCAAGGCAAAGTTCGAGCTCCAGATTGCCAAGGAGAAGCAGTTTGCCGAGGAGATGGCCGTGAAGGTCAAGACCATTTCCGTCAAGCTCACCGCCAAGGTCAGTGACGAGAACAGGCTGTACGGTTCCATCACCTCCCTCGACATCATCAACGCCCTGAAGGATCAGGAGGTGAAGATCGAGAGAAGAATGCTCCTGCTGGCCGAGCCCATCAAGGAGATCGGCGAGTACAAGGTTCCCGTCCGTCTTTACAAGGACGTCGAGCCCGAGATCACCGTCGAGGTGGCTCCCGAGTAGTACCGGAAAGTGATTATCGGGCGGCGGATTTTCCGCCGCCCGTTATACCTTTCCGCTCTCCCCTTCGAAAAATCCTGTTTCAAGCCTGTATTCTCCCAGCTTGCCGGGTTTACTCTTCGCTTCCCGTTCGGGATTGTGATCTACTCATCCCTATCCGCATCAATTCAAAGTTACTCCCAACGCATTTAAAGTTCTGTTTCTCGTGTCCTTTCCGATGAGCCGTTTTGATCACCGAGAATTCACTTCGTACACTGGTGATCTTTTACCGATGACACCTGTTATCCAGTCGGCGATTGGTTACGCAGAGTATGTTTTATGCGCAAAACACGTATTTATACGCATTGATGCTCCGTGGAAACGGTGATACCGATTATAATTTTCATTTTACAATTCCCCACGCCAAACCACCTGCTGCTTCCCCGCTTCCGCATGTCTCAACTCATCCATTATGCGACAACGTGAAAGACCTGGAAAAAGTATGCTTTGATATAAAAAAAGATTGTGATACATTTCACATCGGGAATCCCATGGGACGCCCTTTTTTATTTGGGGCGATGCCGGTTCGGCAATCGCCCAAACGGGATTTCCCACGTTCCCTTTTGTTCATGCGGTCGAATCCCCCTTGAAACCGACCGGTGAGCCCGCCCCTCCGGGGTCCGGCCAAAGGCCACGGAACAACGAAACCTATTCGCCACCGCTCCCCTGCCGTCCGGGGCACGGTTGAACAGAAGCAATATCCGGATGCCCGACCCGGACCGGCAGGATTTCCCCTGTCTGGAATGGGGCATGGGGCCCTCGGACCAAAACATTTGATTGAAGACCTTCATGATCGGTAATACCCAAAAGATTGAAAAAGACCCCCTGCTCCACAGGCTTCAGCCCCAGAACATCGAGGCCGAGGAGTCCCTGTTGAGTGCCCTGCTTATCCACAGCGATACCATGCTCGACGTGGTGGAGATCCTTTCCGCGGAAACCTTTTACAAGTCCGCCCACCAGAAGATCTACGGCGTGATCTCCGAGCTCTTCGCAGCGGACGAACCCGTGGACCTGGTGACCGTGGCCAACCGCCTCAAGGAGAAGGACCAGCTCGAGGAGATCGGCGGCGCCACCTACCTGGCAAGGCTCACCAACACGGTCCCGGTGGCCGTCAACGCCCTCCACCACGCGAAGATCATAAGGGACAAGTCCTCCCTCAGGGGGCTTATCGAAAAATCCACCATGATCATCAACCGCTGTTTCGAGGACAGCGGCGAGGTGGACGAGGTGATCGATTTTGCCGAGAGCGCCATCTTCGAGCTTGCGGACGACAAGGTGAACAAGGGGTTCTCCGATGTTGCCGACCTGGTGCACAAGAACATCGAGACCCTCGAGGAACGGCAGGGAAAGAGCGGGGACATCACGGGCATCGCCACCGGATACAACCAGCTGGACAAGTTCACGGCGGGCCTCCAGAACTCGGACCTTATCATCCTGGCGGCAAGGCCCGCCATGGGAAAGACCGCCTTTGCCCTGAACCTCGCCAGGAACGTGGCCGTGGACGAACGGCTCCCGGTGGCCGTCTTCTCCCTGGAGATGAGCAGCGAGCAGCTCTCCATGCGTCTGCTCACCGCCGAGGCAAGGGTGAGCTCGGACCGTCTCAAGGGTGGGTACCTGTCCGGCGAGGACTGGGATCACATCAGCGAAGCGGCCGGGGTTATCGGAGGGGCCCCCATCTTTATCGACGACTCCTCCAACATCACCTCCATGGATATCCGCGCCAAGTGCAGAAGGCTCAAGATGGACAAGGGCCTGGGGCTGATCATCATCGACTACCTCCAGCTCATGAAGTCCACCAGCAAGGGGGACCGAAGGGACCTCGAGATCGCGGAGATCTCCCGCTCCATGAAGGGCCTTGCCAAGGAGCTGAACATCCCCATCATCGCCCTCTCCCAGCTCAACCGAATGCTCGAACAGCGGGCGGATAAGCGCCCTCTGATGTCGGACCTCAGGGAGTCCGGCGCCCTGGAGCAGGACGCGGATATCGTATCCTTTATTTACAGGGACGAGGTGTACAACAAGGAGGAGAACAACCCCAACATCGGCAAGGCCGAGCTGATCATCGCCAAGAACAGGCACGGCGCCGTGGGCACGGTCCACCTGGCCTTTATCGGCAAGTTCACCCGTTTCGAAAACCTTGCCATGGGCGATTACCCTGAACAGTAGGATAGATACACCGCCGACATGGGTCCCTCAGAAAAAGGTGTCGGATAACGATAAATAACGGTATAATAGAGCCGAAAACACGCTCTTTTGGAGTCCCGAAGGCTCCACCCGACAAAAACCCAAACGCCAGGATCGAATGAAAAAACTATACGGCAACACCGGAAACATCAAGGCATCCATCACACGAAGGCTCGAGAACCTCTACCAGGCCAAAACCACGCCGACCCATGTGATCCCCCCCCATATCGCCAACGAGCTGGCATCCATCTCCTTCGAGATCCGGCGGCAGGTGGGCATCCTGGTGAACCGCACGGGAAGGGTCGTCTATGTGATCGTGGGGGATTCCCAGGGGATCGTGATTCCCGACACCCTTGATTACCGTATCTTTCCGGGGCAGCTCAAGGGCCTGAAGTGCATCCACACCCATCTCAAGGACGAGCCCCTCACAAGGGAGGACCTCACGGACCTTGCCCTGCTCCGCCTGGACATCATGGCGGCGATCACCATTTCCGAACAGGGGGAACCCCTTGCCGTGCACGCGGCCCATATCCTTCCCGTTACAACGGGAACCCCCTACACGGTCATGCCCCCCCTTGACCCGGAAGAGCTGGAGATCGACTGCCTTGGGATGATCCGGGAGATCGAGGCCGAACTCAAGCTGTCCGGCGCGTTTTACACGGCCGACGAGGGGGTGGAACGGGCGATCCTGGTCAGTGTTTCCACGGCGGCCAGGAAGGAAGCCGAGGACTCCCTTGCCGAACTCAAGGAGCTGGCCGTTTCCAGCGACATCCAGGTGATCGACACCATCCTCCAGTACAGAAAGAAGATCGATCCCAAGTTCGTCATCGGACGGGGAAAGCTGTCGGACATCATCATCACGGCCCTTCAGCAGGGGGCCACCCTCCTCATCTTCGACCGGGAACTGAACCCCGCCCAGATCCGCACCATCACCGACCGGGTGGAGATGAAGGTGATCGACCGGACCCAGCTCATCCTGGACATCTTCGCCCAGAGGGCCCAGACAAGGGAGGGCAAGCTCCAGGTGGAGCTGGCCCAGCTCAAGTACCTCCTGCCCCGGCTTGCCACCAGGAACACGGCACTGTCCCGGCTCACCGGCGGTATCGGCGGTCGCGGCCCCGGTGAGACAAAGCTTGAGATCAACCGAAGAAGGGTCAGGGAGCGGATCACAAGGCTCCAGAAATCCCTGGGCAACGTGAAAAAGCATCGCAAGCAGCAGAAGGCCCGGCGAAATCGCAAGGGGGTTCCCGTGATCTCCATCGTGGGATACACCAACGCCGGCAAGTCCACCCTGCTCAACACCCTCACCCAGAGCCGCATCCTCGCCGAGGACAGGCTCTTCGCAACCCTGGACCCTTCCAGCAGAAGGCTCCGCTTCCCAAGGGACCTGGAGGTGATCATCACCGATACGGTGGGATTCATCCGGGATCTCCCCGACGAACTCAAGGTCTCGTTCCAGGCCACCCTCGAGGAGCTCGAGGGCGCGGATCTCCTGCTCCACGTGATCGATGTGAGCAACCCCAGGTTCCAGGAACAGATCGCCTCCGTGGAAAAGATCCTCGAGGAGCTGGACCTTCACAGGATCCCCTCCATCTACGTGCTGAACAAGCAGGACCTTCTCGGGGAGGAGGACAAGGAGTTTATCGCCAACAAGATGGATGGGTTCATGGTCTCCGCCAATAAGCGCGTCACCCTGGTTCCCCTTCTCGAACGCATGGAGGAGATGGTCCAGATTCCGGCAACATACGAATAAAACGGGCGCCCGGAGAACCTTAAACGGTTCCGGCCGCGTCCGGCTCGTGCTGGATAGTATTGGATCGAATCGGATCGATCTTATCGGAAGCAGGCGTCTTCCGGTAAAAAAATATCCACCCACCTTTCCCCGCGACGTCCTGAATCGGGAACCCGGTTCCAATACCGAGGGGCGGTTTACGGCAGCGGCGAATTCAAATTTAATAATTTGAAATATAAATCTATTTGGCGGAAAGCCCTCCCGGCCCGGGGTAGCGGCCCAGCGGCACCATAGCGCTCGAAATGCCGAATCCCAAGGTTCTTCGGCCTCTCCGGCGTTTCGGCGGCCCCCAATAATCTATTGACTTCCCCGTCATAAAGGATATATGTGGATACGTCATGAACCTTGAAAACATACAAAACACAGGGCTTGCAGCCGTCCATCGGGCGGCCGCGGAGATTCGTCCCCGCCTCGGTAAAATCGGGACTCCGGGGAGGAAGGGCCCCCTGGATCTTGTGACCGAAGCGGACACCGAATCGGAAAAAGCGATTATCCGGACAATCCGCTCAAGGTTCCCGGACCACGAGATACTGGCTGAAGAGAGCGGCCTGAGCAAGGGAAGCGCTTCGTGCACCTGGATCATCGATCCCCTTGACGGGACGACGAACTTTGCCCACGGCGTGCCCCTCTTCTCCATATCCATTGCCTTTGCTCACGAGGGTGAAATCAAGGCGGGCTTCGTGCTGAACCCCGAATCCGGCGAACTCTTTTCGGCGGTAAAGGGGCGGGGCGCGGAACTGAACGGGCGAAAGATCCGGGTGACGGACACCTCCGAAGTATCGGACAGCCTTCTGGTAACGGGCTTTCCCTACAACTTCAAGGAGATCCTGGAACCTTTGATGACCCGCTTCACGAACTGCCTGTCCGCTTCCCGGGGAGTCCGAAGACTGGGCTCGGCGGCACTCGACCTCTGCTTTGTTGCCTGCGGTCGTTTCGACGCCTTCTGGGAACAGAACCTCAAACCCTGGGACACCGCCGCCGGTTTTCTCATTGCCGAGGAGGCGGGCGCCCGGGTTACCGATTTTTCAAACAACCGTTTCGATGTTGAAAGAGCCGAGATTCTTGCAACCAACGGAAATATTCACAACGAGATGCTTTCACTTTTGGAGCTGGAAAAGACTATATGAAAAAAACCATTGAGACCCTACTGACCACCGACGGACGTTTAAACTGCTTTGGTGCCTTCAGGCCCGAAGATCCCATCTGCATGCAACACTGCGTGGTCAACCTTCGCTGCATCGTGGAGCGGGATCAGAACTCGCGAATGGAACTCCTCGAGGAGCTCCTTGCCGCGGAGGGTGCGGAGTTCAAGTTACAATAATATTTCCCTTCATGGTGACCGGCCCTCCCTCCGGGGGGGCGGGCTTCACCGAAATCCCTTTCCTTCCTTAAAAATTTTCCCCGGGTTCAATACCCCGTTGGGGTCGAACAGTTGCTTGATCCGCTTCATGAGGTCCATCTCCACCTCGCCGATCTCCTTTGAGAGGTACGGCGCCTTGGTGATGCCCACGCCGTGCTCCCCCGAAATCGTGCCCCCGAGTTCCAGGGTGTAATCGAAGAGCTCGGACACGGCCCGCTCCGCCTTTTCCAGATCCTCTTTTTTACCCTTGTCCAGCATGATGTTGAAGTGGATATTGCCGTCCCCGGCATGACCGAAGCTCACCATGGTCAGCCCGGTCTCCTCCCGCAGGGACTGGATCTTCCGGACCACGTCGGGAATCCGACTCCTGGGCACCACGATATCCTCGTTGATCTTGTCCGGGGCAAGGCGAAAAAGGGCCGGCGACATGGATTTTCTGGCCTTCCACAGCTCCTTTGCCGCTGTTTTGTCCCTTGCGCTCTTCACGGAAAGGGCGCCCATGGCTTCGCAGATCTCCTTCAGGACGGCAAGCTCCCTTTCAACGGCATCCTCCTCCCCATCCACCTCGATGATCAACAGTGCCCTGGTGCCCTCGGGAAAGGGCTTTTTCATCAGGCTCTCAACGCATCCGATGGAGGCGCTGTCCATGTACTCGATACACCTGGGAACCACCCCCCGCCTGATGATCTCGGACACGGTCTCGGCCCCCCTGTCCATGGAATCGAACAGGGCCGTCATGGTTCTATCAGCGGAAGGTTTGGGAAGGAGGCGAACGGTGATCCGGGTGATGATGCCGAGGGTCCCCTCGGAGCCCACCATCAGGCGGGTGAGGTCGTAGCCCACCACCCCCTTTGCCGTCTGGACACCGGTCTTGACGATCTCTCCCGTGGGCAGGACCACCTCGAGCCCCAGCACGTAATCCCTTGTCACCCCGTACTTCACCGCGCGCGGGCCGCCCGCGCATTCCGCCATGTTTCCCCCGAGTGTGGAAAACGCGGCGCTGGACGGATCCGGAGGATAGAACAGCCCCTCCTTTTCCACGGCCTTGTGGAAGACGCCGGTGATCACCCCGGGCTCCACATGGGCAATGAGGTTGTCCCTGTCGATCTCGATAATCCGGCTCATCCGGGTCATCACCACCACCACCCCGCCCTTGACGGCAAGGGAGCCGCCCGTGGTTCCGGACCCGCTTCCCCGGGGGATCACTGAAAACCCCTCCTCGTTGGCAAGGAGAAGAAGCCTGGCGATCTCATCCGCCGTTTCCGGAAAAACAACCGCATCGGGGAGGTGTACACGGGCCGTTGCGTCATACGCATAGCAGAGGAGATCCGACTCCTCGACGCTTGATCTGCCCGGAAATATCGCCGCTATCTTTCCAACGATCTCTTTTTTCAATGACATTATCGCTCCCCTGTGTTCAGCACCATGTTTGTCGTCTTCCCTGGGGTCGATCATCGGCCGACCTGTTTTCAGCAGGATTCGCCCCACCCAATCCACCCCGGTGATTAAGAACAACCAATTCCGAGGCGAAGACAACGTGTCGAGTTAAATGGCCGATCATGTGACCAAGCCCGTTCCTTAATATAAAAGTGTCGCCGAAATTCCCGGTTTTCAGGAAACGGGTATCGACAACCGGATTCGAGTTTCCCCCCCGCTCCCCCGCACAGCTCACCATATGCATGAATTTTTCCATTCCGGCAATCATATTTTCCAACAGGCCTTATCCATCCGAGAAAATGTGATTCCATGATTCAATGACCGCGGCTTTTAATCGGCGGATTAACATCATCCCACGCCCCCATTCCCCCACCATGGTTTCGGCCCCTTGCACCGGCGACTTCGCACCGGAACTCCAGGCGTGCAACCCGGCCAAGCACGGGGTTGCCGATACCCGGTCGGCACCAGCAGATCGGGAAATGTCGTTCGGAATCCCAAGAATCATCCCCAACGGTTTTAGGTATGACCTTAGTACTCCATCCCGGCTCACCGTTCAGCAGCGGTTTCCGGCGATGGTCGGAGATATGAAATCCCTCAAACAAAAAGCCCCGGCCGATCACTTGAAGGATCGAAAACCGGGGCATCCGTTTTTCTCGTATGGGCGGGAAGACGATCAGCAGCGTCCCTCTTGCAGTTTCTTGGTGAGGTACTCGTACTGCTTGCTGACGGCCCCCCTGACCTTGAGCTCCTTTTCCACCGCGCCGATGGCGTGGATGGCCGTGGCATGGTACCTGTTGAAGCTTCTGCCGATGGCCTGGAGGGGCTGGTCGGTGTACTTACGGGCGAGGTACATGGCCATCTGGCGAGGTCTTACGACGGCCTGCTTGCGGGACTTGGAAACGATCTCCGCCTCGGTGATCTTGTACGCCTCGCAGACCAGCTTCTTGATGGAGCCGATGGTGATGCTCTTTTTCTTCTGGGCGATGTTTTTCACAACGCTTTCGGCGAGCCCCAGATCCAGGGGAACCCCCAGGAGAGAGGATTTCGCCGTGACCCCGATAAGGCCGCTTTCCAGCTGGCGCACGTTCTCGGTGAGCTCCCCGGCAAGAAATTCCGTGACCTCGAGGGGAACATGGCAGGCGCACTCCTTTGATTTGTTCTGGAGAATCTTGAACCTGGTCTTGAAGTCGGGGGTTTCGATATTGGAGATCAACCCCGACGAAAGGCGGCTCCTGAGCTGGTCGTTCATCTTGGGGATGTCGCCGGGAAGGTAGCAGCTGCTGAAGATGATCTTCTTGTCCGCCTCGAAAAGGTAATCGAGGGTCATGGCCAGCTCCACCTGGGTACGCTCTTTTCCCGTGAGAAAGTGCACATCCTCCAGGAGCAGGACATCGCACTGGGTCCTGAACTTCTCCTTGAAACTGTCGATGGTACCCTCCTTGAAGGAGCGAACCATCTCGTTGGTGAAGTCCTCGGCCGTGACGTAGTATACGTTGTCCGTGGGATTGGCCGCCAGGATATGGTGACCGATGGCCTGGGAGAGGTGGCTCTTGCCCATGCCGGTCTGGGAGAGCAGGAACAGGGCGCTGTTGCTCGCGTTTCTCTTTGCCGCAAGGGAAAGGGCGGCGGAGTAGGCAAAATCGTTGTTTCCGCCCACCACGAACTTGTCGAAGGTAAATCCCCTTCTGAGCATGCGGCCGCTTTGAAGCCGCGTGTTCACTCCGGGAAGAGAGAGCTGCCGCCCCCCCTGCCGGGAGCCGGTATTTGCCGCTCCTGAACCGTAAGCGCCGGATTGCCGTCCTCTTTTGATTCCCGGGAAACCGCCCGAACTCGTGTAAAGCCCGCTCGCTCCGTTATAACTGTTCGATTCCGGTGTCAGGATCCTGCCGCCCGCTCCGTTCAAATCCCGGGTATCGGGCCTGCCGGTAGCTCCGTTTAAATTCCCGGCACCGATTCTCTGGGCAACCTCGATTAAATTCGTGTCGCCGATCTTTTCGGCCGCGCCGTTTATATCGGCCGCAACGGTCCCGCCATGGGCACCGCCCGATTCCAAGGCAGCGGTTCTCTCGTTTGCTCCGTTTAAACCCGTAGTGCCCGTGTTACCGGTTGCGGCGTTCAAACCCGCATTGCCCTTCGAGGCCCGCGCTGCTTTCGAGGTGTGGCCGTCACGCTCCTTGCCCGCCACCGTAACGATGATATTCCGGCGGGTGCCGCAGGCATTTTGCAGCTCCTCTTCAATCAGGTCGTGATATTGAGTCTGGATTTTTTTTTGAAAAAAGGTGTTCGGACATGAGATGACAACCCCTGTATCACGCTCCTCCACAAAACCAAGGGATTCTATCCACATCCGATAACTGTGATCAGGTATCCGAGACTTAATCGCAGTTTTTACAGTTGGCCAGATCAAACGCATAAATATCTTTTCTCGTTTCAAAAAAAATTCGAGTTTAATATCACCACGAAAAAAAAATTCAAGTAAAAAAACAAAAATACCCAATTTTTTGAGGATTATTGCCGGATAACAAGCAATGAAAGTAATTGTCGACGTCTTTATTAGGATAAGATGAGCTTTCCGTCAACTCTGATATGGACGATTTAAAGTCCATCCCGCCAAGAAACGCCGATGTTCGATATACCGCTGTTTTTATAGGTCAATACCAGATCAATTTCGACAACTCTTTCTAAATACAAGATATTTTCAAAAGGGTTTTTTTACTAAGTATTTTAGGTATATCCGTTTTTGGTCCTTGAAAAACCGCATTTCCACAAACGTCGATTTTCTCCGTTTTCCATCGTTTTTCTCTGATTTATGAATTTTCAGGAGTCCCTTTTTGGCCAAATTTACTATAAGTGTTTTTTTTGATTCCGTTTTCAGCGTTACATTTTTGCAATATTCCATTGCTCCCCCAAAGGCTCCCCCGGGGGACTAGACCGGGACACTGTTTACAAAATTATCAATACCCTGTAAAGTATAATGATTTGTAAACTTCATCCAGGGAGGACAGAATATGAGCGACTCGGCTCCCATTATCGGCATCACCATGGGCGATCCCGTTGGTATCGGCCCCGAAATCGTTCTCAAGGCCCTGAACAACGACGAACTTTACCGGATCTGCCGTCCCCTGGTTCTCGGGGACTCGAAAATTCTTGAAACCGCCGCAAAGGCGCTGGGCCTCTCCACGCGCCTCAATCCGGTCACCGACCCCGGCTCCGGCCGCTACCGGGCCGGCTCAGTGGATATCATGAACCTTTCCAGGCTCGATCCCGGGGAGATCGCCTGGGGCAGCCCCACCGCCGCCACCGGCAGGGCCATGATCGCCTATATAAACGAGGGGATCGACCTTGCAATGCAGGGGAAAACCCATGCGATCGTGACCGCTCCCATCAACAAGGCCGCCATGAAGCTTGCCGGGGCGCGCTTCCACGGGCACACGGAACTCCTTGCCGCAAGGACCGGGGCGGACGAGTACGCCATGATGATGGCGGGGGATAAGCTCAAGGTGGTCCTTGTCACCATTCACATCCCCCTTTCAAAGGTTCCCTCGGCCGTTACCGGGGACAGGATCGGGCGAACCGTGGATATCACCGTCCGCTCCCTGAAGGAGCGCTTCGGTTTGCAATCCCCCAGGATCGCCGTTGCCGGCCTGAACCCCCATGCCGGCGAGGAGGGGATGTTCGGCACCGAGGAGGAGACCGTCATCGTCCCGGCGGTGAACGCGGCCCGGGAAAGGGGCGTGGACATAACGGGCCCCATGCCGCCGGACACTGTTTTTTTCAAGGCCGCCCAGGGGGAGTACGACGCGGTGATCACCATGTACCACGACCAGGGGCTGATCCCCTTCAAGCTGCTCCACTTCGAGGACGGGGTCAACACGACCCTGGGTCTTCCCATCATCAGGACCTCCGTTGATCACGGCACGGCCTACGATATTGCCGGCATGGGCATCGCCGGAGAGGAGAGCCTTACGGCGGCAATCCGCATGGCCGCCCTCCAGGCCCGGGAGGCCCGTAAAAGATCGGCCGCCCCGGCGGCGTGACAAAATCCCCGGCAGGGCTTTTTTTGCAATGCACCATGCCGGGGCGTTTTAGCTCTTGACAATCCCCGCCGTGAGCTGTTTTAACTTCGAAGCGCAACCGACTCACATTGCCGACACTCCAAAGGCCCGGATCGCAAGCAGATAATCTTTATTGCCCAAGACGGCGTGCACGGCATTTACCCGGGGAACCGTCCGTTACAGGAACCCATTGAAACGGCTGTTCCCGGAGCCATAATCACCCCAACCCACGGAACCCGTGATACCGCCGGCACTTGGTTCATGGGCAACACGACCGGACAATACAGATGAACTCAGACATGATTACCATTCGAGGGGCACGGCAGCACAATCTCAAGAATATCGATGTGGATATCCCGCGCAACAAGTTCGTTGTGATCACGGGCCTTTCAGGCTCGGGAAAATCCACCCTCGCCTTCGACACCCTCTACGCCGAAGGGCAGAGGCGATACGTGGAATCCCTTTCCACCTATGCCCGCCAGTTCCTGGGGCGAATGGAAAAACCGGACGTGGACACCATCGACGGGCTCTCCCCTGCCATCTCCATCGAGCAGAAGACGGCGAGCCACAACCCCCGCTCCACCGTGGGCACGGTCACCGAGATCTACGATTACCTGAGGCTCCTCTATGCCAGGGTGGGCACCCCCCATTGCCACAAATGCGGCAAGGCCATCACCTCCCAGACCCTGGACCAGATCGCCGACAGCATCCTTGCCCTTCCCGAGAAATCCCGGATCATCATCATGTCCCCCCTGATCTCCCGCCAGAAGGGGACCCATGAGAAACTTCTCCAGAACCTTAAGAAGGAGGGGTTCGCAAGGGTGCGCATCGACGGCGAAACCCACGACATCGAGGAGATGGACGAGATCAGCCTCAGCCGGAACAAGAAACACACCATCGAGCTCATCGTGGACCGCCTGATCATCAAGGAGGGGCTCCGGAACCGGCTGGTGGACTCCCTCGAGCTTGCCGTGGGCAGATCCGAGGGCCTTGCCACCGTGGAGCTCCTGGCAAAGGAGGAGGGGGAGGAGAACCGGACCATCCTCTTTTCCGAAAAGGCGGCCTGCATCAACTGCAACATCAGCTACCCCGATTTTTCGCCGGCAAGCTTCTCCTTCAACTCCCCCCAGGGGGCGTGCAGCAAATGCGACGGCCTGGGCTCCACCACCGAGTTCGACCCTGACCTCGTGGTCCCCAACCCCAACCTCTCCCTTCGCGAGGGGGCCGTGCTCCTCTGGGCCAACAGGGGCTCGGTCCAGTTCGCCGAGTTCCTGGACGCGCTCACCGCCCATTACGGCGTGGATATCTACACGCCCTACAAGTATCTGCCGGAAAAGTTCAAGAACATCCTCCTCTACGGCTCCGGCAAGGAGGAGATCCCCTTCTACTTCGAGCGCAACAACAGAAGGATCACCTACCGGAAGACCTTCGAGGGGGTGATCCCCAACCTCCAGCGCAGGTACGTGGAGACCGAGTCCAACCAGGCAAGGGAGGAGATCACCCATTACATGACCTACCTCCCCTGCCCCAGGTGCAAGGGAACCCGCCTCAACAGGGCCAGCCGCTCCGTGAAGGTGGGGGAACTCACCATATCCGAGCTCACCTGCCTCTCCATTTCGAAGGCGGCGGATTTTGTTGGAAAGCTTACGCTGCCCGAGAAAAAGGCGATCATCGCCCAGAGCATTTTAAAGGAGATCGCCGACCGCCTGGGCTTTCTTGCCAACGTGGGGCTCAACTACCTCACCCTGGACAGGACCGCCTCCACCCTCTCGGGGGGGGAGAGCCAGAGGATCCGCCTTGCCACCCAGATCGGCTCCAAGCTCACCGGCGTGCTCTACGTGCTGGACGAACCCTCCATCGGCCTCCACCAGCGGGACAACCAGCGCCTCCTGGCGACGCTCCTGAAGATGCGGGATCTCGGCAACACGGTGCTCGTGGTGGAGCATGACGAGGACACGATCCTCGCCGCGGACCACGTGATCGACATGGGTCCCGCCGCAGGCGTCCATGGGGGCGAGGTGGTCTTTTCGGGCCCGCCCGAGGCCCTGCTCAAGGACGAAAAATCCCTTACCGGCCTCTACTTTTCCGGAAGGAGAAAGATCGATATCCCCGATACCAGGAGGACCGGCGAGGAGCGCAAGCTCGTGATAAAGGGCGCCTCCATGAACAACCTCCGGAACATCGACGTTGAGTTTCCCCTGGGATGCTTTGTCTGCGTCACCGGGGTTTCGGGTTCCGGAAAATCCACCCTCGTCCTTGAGACCCTCTACCGCACCCTTGCCCAAAGGTTCTACAACGCCAAGGTGCCGCCCGGGGCCCACGAGGAGATCCTGGGCCTGGAATTCCTGGACAAGGTGGTGAACATCGACCAGTCCCCCATCGGAAAGACCCCCCGCTCCAACCCGGGAACCTATACCGGGGTCTTTACCTTTATAAGAGAGCTTCTTTCAAAAACGCCCGAGGCAAGGGCAAGGGGCTACAAGCCCGGCCGATTCAGCTTCAATGTCAAAGGGGGGCGCTGCGAGGCATGCGGCGGGGACGGCATCATCCGCATCGAGATGCATTTTCTGCCGGACGTCTACGTGTCATGCGACGTGTGCAACGGAA
>PPCM01000317.1_pt1 | contig 55265 bp, 54 predicted proteins | sample 1555541 | NCBI WGS metagenome assembly PPCM01 (sample SAMN05284479, study PRJNA326546) | Marine sediment metagenome, whole genome shotgun sequencing project. | isolation source: marine sediment | place: Germany: Wadden Sea | collected 2012-09-05
CCTTGGTTATATACTTCAGCACTTCTGCCCTCTCCAATTTTCTCCATATACATATTAAAATCTATCTTGGGGGCATTACCATTGCTTCCCCTGTAATTACAGTTTTGCCATCTTGGTTTACTGTTTCAGTCAACATCACCAATCTATTCTTCTCTTCATTCTTTTCTTGTACCGTTACCCTAGCTGTTAAAGTATCTCCCAAGTAAACAGGTGCTAAAAACTTCAGCTCTTGTTTCATATAAATCGTCCCATATCCAGGTAACTCAGTCCCTAATAGAGTAGAAAACAATGAACCACATAACATCCCATGTGCTATTCTCTTTTTAAATATTGTCCCAGCAGCATACTCTTCATTAAAATGTGCTGGGTTCATATCTCCAGTTATTTCTCCAAACATTTCTACTTCTTTTTCTGTGACAGTCTTTGTGAACTCTTTAAAGTCACCAACGTTTATTTCATTAATCTTTTTACCAATCATGTCTTAAATCCTCCTATTCGTATTGTAACAAAAAGGAAGGGTTTATTTAACCTCTTCCTTTAACAATCTTAAATATTCTACACCTTGACCACTACGGTAATCATAGCACTCACCTGTGGACATCATTCGTTCCATTTCCTCGAAGGTAACAAACATACAAGAATCTACTTCGTTTGAGTCTATTTTTATATCTTCTAATTCTACATCCATTTTTACAACATATGTATCATACAGACAATGTTCTTTAAACTGAGAATACATCAACTTCATCTTCGACATATCGACAGCTATACCTATTTCTTCGTACACTTCTCTCATTGCTCCGACAAGTGAAGTTTCTCCCACAACTGCTGAACCTCCATGTGTAGCAACAATCCCTGGTAATAAATCTTTATCATAAGATCTTCTTTGCATCAGCAATCTGTTTTTAGAATCAACAATCCACGTTACAACCACTAAGTGATATTCATCTTCTAAAAAATCGTACTCTCCACGTATAACCACTTTTCCAGTCTTTTCTCTTAAACCATTATAAACATCCCAATATTCCTTATTAGATTCTAGACGTTTTTTTAGTTCATACAAAGCAGTCTTGTTGGAATCCCATGTTAAAATCTCCATTGCGTCATCATAATTCATCCATTCACAGGACTCGTGTTCATCGCTAATTTGGATTTCCTCGTTCACTTCGCATGCAAAACTATACTCTGGTACTACAATGTTGTTAGGATAATTTTTTACCACTTCTTTAAAATGGTGACTTGGGATATATGTTAATGAAGATAAACTCATAAGGTCAATAGTCTTTATTCCTGTTTCTTCCATCAACTCTCTACAAGCAGCTTCATAAGGTACTTCAGTGTTTTCTCCACCACCGGATACCCACTGATACATTTCAAAATCATTTCTTTTTAACACACAAACTTCCAATCCATCTCTAAAACGGTATGGAATGACGATAACTTGATACGGTAATCTACTCATACAAACCTCCTACACAGAATATTATCATATCATAAATTTTTGAAAAACAAAAAGAGGTTTCACCCTCTTCTAAATGCTGTTTATCTAAGTACTGTATTCGCAATTAGAGTTAACTCAAGTTCAACTATATCTGAACCTTTTAACCCCTTCACTCTTAAGGAACTTTTATCGAACTCTGGTTTTGCTTCCCGATATAAAATGTTTCATCAGACTTTTCATTTGTCATATACAATCCAACAGCAGTATATGTGGCATATATCAAAAAATCAACATACAAAAAAAGCTACTTCTAGTAGCTTTACTGTTAAATGGTGACCCGTACGGGATTCGAACCCGTGAATGCATGCGTGAAAGGCATGTGAGTTAAGCCGCTTCTCCAACGGGCCTCCTTATTTGTCCTTTACTATGTTATCATAATCGCTATTCCAAAAGCAATATTAAATTACACAAAATAAAACCACATTATAATAATGTGGAATTTACTCTTGTTCAATATTCATTCTTTCAATTACTTGTCCATCTAATAAAATTTCTACAATATACGTACCCTTGTACCCATTTCTAAACCAGAATACATTCTCGTAAGAATAGTACAGTTCAGATTTTACCCCAGTACGATACACTTCTGCATATTGATTCCCAAATTGTTCTCTTACTGTAACCTCATATGTCTGATCTTCGATCTCAGATGCAATTAGAGGAATGTAAAATTGATCTAACTCTGGAAAAAATACAATTTCTCCAAATCGCACTTCATAAGAATCTTTTTCTACAATTGGAATAAATACTTTTGTTTTATACTCACTCAAAAATACTTCTTTTTCTTCCATTGTTTCACTATCTAATATAAAGATTGTATCGCCGTTTTTTCCAAAACCACGGACAATCACAATAAGAATTATTGCCACAATTCCTATCACCACGATGTTCACTACTAGCCCTTTTTTTCCCATTGACATCGCCCCCTCATCCTTTTAGGTACTTTTATTATACAGTATATTCCTTGATTTCAAGAGTAATGACGAACTAAAAGTCCGTTTTAAAGATTATTTTTTCTATAATTCCTCTATACTCTTTCAATAGTAAAATGACTGTTACTTTTCAAGGATATATATTAAAAATAGAACAACTTTTAGTTGTTCTAAAGTTTTATAATGTACTCTAAATTCCACTTGCCTTCGTCGTCTAGATGCTCCTTATACAGTGTTCCACCATTCTTTTCAATTGTACGGTAAGATCCTCTGTTGTCCTTGTAACAACCTATATGTACATCCTCAATTCTTAAATCACTACACTTCTGAAGTGCTAACCGAAGAAGCTCTGTAGCATATCCTTTTTTTCGTTCCAAAGGTCTCACTGAATACCCGATATGACCATACCCATGTGAAATTAAGAACTCATTCAAATAATGTCTTATATTCACCATTCCAACAATTCTATTATCGGATTCACGCACAAGAAAGTATGTTGATGCAGCTACTCTATCAGATGGAACATTCATCCCCTTATGTGCATCTATCGTTTTAGCAATCCAACTGTCATAGTCCGATGTATCCAAACCACCAGTACCATTAATAGGAGAGTTATAACTATAAAACTCTTGAATATACTCTAACGCTTCCGATTTTCTCTCTTTTGTTGGAAACTCTAAAAACAATGTATCCATAGCACGCTCCTTAATGTTTTTAAAACTATAACAAATAAGGGTTATAAACACAATAAAAAAAAGACAAGGATTTTTTCCTTGTCATCATTTATATACTGGCGGAGTAGGAGAGATTTGAACTCTCGCGCCGCGTAAACGACCTATACCCTTAGCAGGGGCACCTCTTCAGCCACTTGAGTACTACTCCATTTAATGCCTATTTATTCTATATGATTATAGGGGTTATGTCAATAATTCAGAATGAAAAAGTTGGAGAGTTCCAACTTATCATTCTTTTATTCTTTTTGCTCTTCTCATAGATGTTAATAATCCAAATGCTAAGAACATACCAACTACTAAAAAGATGGCATAAAATACGTTTAGATTTCCACCACCCATAAAGAATAGTCCCATAGAAATTTCGTTGTAAAGTTCATATCCATAAACTACTAAAAAGAACACTGTTGTTATTGTGTATACCCCTCTAGCGCCCTTCGGTGTTTTACCAAAAGCTAGGGCCATAGCAAACAAGAATATCAATCCATACAAAATGATTAATACATAGTTTTCAACTGCTTTTAAAAATGGAATCCCCACTGAATAATATCCTAACACTCCATTTTCAACTTCTAAATATGCTACCACAAAACCTACTCCAAAAAATATCATCGCTAATATAGCTTTTAATTTTATACTCATAAATAACCTCCTATTTAAGTGTACCAAATACACTCCCAAAAAGAAAAGAGGTGAAAGTGAAGTGTCCACTATTTAGGGGTCACTTCAAAGCACCTCTTTGGTTTTATTTGGATGGATCTAACATGGTTAATGCTAGTCTTCCTTTTTTTAAATCAACATCATGTACCCATACTTGAACTACTTGTCCAACTGATACTACATCCATAGGATGTTTTATATAATTTCTACTCATTTTTGAAATATGTACTAAACCATCTTCTTTTACTCCACAGTCAACAAACGCCCCGAAGTCGACAACATTACGAACTGTACCTACAAGTTCCATTCCTACTTGAACGTCTTCAAGTTTTAATACACCTTGTTTTAGTACTGGCGCATCAAACTCATCACGTGGGTCTCTATTTGGAGCAATTAACGCATCTAAAATATCATTCAATGTATATTCATCTGTGTTTACTTTTTGTAATAACTCTTCTCTATTTAAAGACTCAATTTTTAATTTTAGCTCATCCGTACCAATCTGAGTTGAATCTAGTCCGATTGTAGCTAATACTTCTGTAGCTACATCGTAACTCTCTGTATGAATTCCTGTTTTATCCAATGGTTCAACTCCGTCTAAAATTCGTAAGAATCCTACAGATTGTTCATAGGCTTTTGGTCCTAATTTGGAAACCTTGTTAATCTGATTTCTTTTTGTATATTTACCATTTTCATCTCTGTACTTCACAATATTCCCTGCAACAGCACTAGATAATCCTGATACGTATTGTAATAATTCTTGTGATGCTGTATTGATATTTACACCAACTCTATTTACAGCTGTTTCAACAACGAAATTTAGTGATTCATTTAATCTTTTTTGAGAAACATCATGTTGATATTGTCCTACACCAATTGATTTAGGATCAATCTTAACCAGTTCACTTAGTGGGTCTTGTAATCTTCTACCGATTGATACTGCACTTCTTTCCTCAACTTCATAATTTGGGAATTCTTTTCTTGCATTATCACTTGCTGAATATACAGAAGCTCCTGCTTCGTTAACAATAACATACGCACTCGATAAATCAAATTCTGTAATTAAATCCGCGATGAAGCTTTCAGTCTCTCTTGAAGCAGTACCATTACCAATAGCAATAATATCAATTTTATATTTATTCACCATCATCGATACTTTAGCTTTTGCTTCTTCAATTCTTCTTGGATTTATTTTTTCACCAGGATACTTTTGATGTGGATAAATTACACCGATTTCTAACACCTTACCTGTAGCATCTAAAGCACTTAGTTTACATCCCGTTCTATACGCTGGATCGACACCCAATACTTTTTTGTCTTTCATTGGTGGTTGAAGTAATAAATTGTTTAAGTTTTCCCCAAACACTGTGATTGCCTGATCTTCAGCAGTCTCTTTCAACTCCGCTCTAATCTCTCTTTCAACAGAACCTTTGATTAGACGTTTATAGCCATCTTCAATTGCTTCTTCTATGTATTGAACGGCTTCACCTTTTTGCTTAATAAAGTCTTGTTTCATAAAGAAGATAATTCGATCTTGTTCCTCTTGAATAGAAACTCGCAAAATTTTTTCTGATTCACCGCGATTTATTGCTAACACTCTATGTGGAACAATTTTTTTAACTGCTTCCTCATATTCATAGTATTGCTCAAACACACCTTTTTCATCTTTATCAACATTTTTCTTTACCAAAGTAGTCACAATCTTACCATTGGCACGAATTTGATTCTTAATAAATTTACGATATTTCGGATTGTCAGATACATCTTCAGCAATGATGTCCTTTGCACCAGCAACTGCTTCTTCTACAGTAGTTACTTCCTCGTTTAAATAATCTTGAGCCAAGCCTAAAATGTTTACCTCATCATTTAAAATTGATTTCGCCAAAGGTTCTAGCCCTTTTCTTTTCGCTTCTGTAGCTCTTGTTTTCTTTTTCTCTTTAAATGGTCTATAAAGGTCTTCCACCTCTGTTAACTTCGTACATTTTTCAATGTCTTTTTTTAACTCTGGGGTTAACATTCCTTTTTCTTCAATTAAACGTAATACATCATCTTTACGTTTTTTCAAGTTTTGACCATACTCGTACTCCTTAGAAACAGCTCTAATTTGCTCTTCATCTAAGGCACCTGTTTGTTCTTTTCTATAACGTGCAATGAACGGTACAGTGTTTCCTTCTTCAAGTAACGCTAATACTGTTTCAATCTGTTTTACACTAATTCCTTGTTCACTACTGATTACTCTAATCAGCTGTTCATTAATATGTTCCATTACAACCTCCTAAAAAACCTACACTTCATTATATGCCTATCAAAGGTACACTTCAAGAACCAAACCAACTCATATACCAATGCTATCTATAGACTGTAGAGCGCTACTTATATGTAGCGTACATTGAATTTAGGAGGTTGGTTATGAGTTGGAGAGACGAAATTAGATTTTTCATTCGTGAAGAACGAGAACGCAAGGGATATAGCCAAGAAGAGTTAGGGTATTATGCTGGTGTACACCGCACCTACATTGGTGCGATAGAACGAGGAGAAAAGAACTTAACTCTAGACATGTTAGAAAAAGTAGCAAAAGCCTTAGATATAGAATTTGCGGATATATTCAATATCTCAAAAGATTAAAAAAAGGGGACGATTATTGTCCCCTTAAATCATTTGCGATTTCTCTTAACTTTCTAAATCGGTGATTTAGTCCTGATTTACTCATTTCTTTACCGGTGATTTCCTCGGCGATATCTAATAACTCGTTAATAGATAACTCCGGATTTTCCATTCTAAGAATTGCTGCTTCTCTTAATCGTTCTGTAACATTTTCCAACCCAATTGTAGCTTCAATATACTGAATGTCTTCCATCTGTTTTTGAGCAGAAGCCAACGCTTTCTTTTGATTCGCAATATCACAGTTATTCATACGATTAACAGAGTTTGAAATATCTCTATATATTCTAATATCCTCAAACTTCATAACACTACCATATGCTTCAATTAACTTCAAGAAATCGGAAATCTTTTCGGCTTCTTTGATATAGATCATCCAACCCTTGTGTCGTTCAATCATCTTAGCATTATACCTAAATGTATTGATAAGATTTAACACATCTTTCGCATGTACATCATCTTTTAACAACAACTCTAAATGATAGTTTGATGTTGTAGGGCTGTTTACAGAACCACAAGAGATAAAGATTCCTCTTAAGTAAGCTCTTTTACAACAATCACTATTAACTAAATCAACAGGAATATTGTTCATCGGTGTTAACCCTTCCATTAGTTCCAGCTCTTTTATGATAAAACTAACATCTTTGGTAACACGTACAATGTACATGTTTCTTCTGTTAAGTCTATTTTGTTTCTTAGTAATTAGTTCAATGTCCGTTTGATAAACCGATTTTAATAATTTAACAACTCGTTTTGCAATTGTTGGGTTCTGAGTTAAATAGTCAATTCTTAATCCATCACTAGAAATAAAGATTTCTCCGTTCGAACGCAAAAGGGCTGATAACTCAGCCATTTGACAACACGGGTCACCCGTTAATAATGTTAACTCTTTTTTTACATCCGACGCAAAACTCATACTATTACAAACTTTCTATGTATTTACTTGCTCTCATCGCTGCAATTGCACCATCGTTAATTGCTGTTGCGATTTGTCTTAAATCTTTTTCGATAACATCACCAGCTGCGAATACACCTGGAATGCTTGTTTCCATATATTGATTTACAATGATGTTGTTTCCATCATTCAAAATCCCTAAATCTTTAAAACATTCAGTTTTCGGGTTAAATCCAATGAAGATGAACGCACCATCAAATGTGATTTCTCCTTCTTCTTTTGTTTCATTGTTGATAATTTTTGCTCCACTAATACCCGTATCACCTAAAAACTCAGTGATTGAAGTATTTAGAACAATCTCAATATTTTCTTTTGACTCAGCATGAGAAATATACTGTTTGTTTGCTCTTAAAGCCTTTCTTGCATATACAGTTACTTTTTTTGCCAGTCCAGCTAGATAAACTGCTTCTTCTAATGCAGAGTTCCCTCCACCGATTACAATAACTTCTTTATCCTTAAACAATGGACCATCACAAATTGCACACCAGCTAATACCATTACCAGCGAATCGATCTTCATTGATTGCTCCTAATGGTCTTGGCGAAGTACCAGTTGAGATAATAACTGTTTTACCTTCAAACTCACCCATATCTGTAACGACTTTTTTCGGATTACCATCTACTAATCCTTGTACATCACCATAGGCATATTCTACACCTAACTCTTGTGTGTGATTAAACATTTTTAAGGATAAGTCTGCACCACCAATTTTACCTAAACCAATATAGTTTTCTACTTCTGCAGTGTTAACCATTTGTCCACCTGGCGCACCTTTTTCAAGCATTAATACACTTAATCCCGCTCTATTCGCATAAATGGCAGCATTCATCCCTGCAGGTCCTGCTCCAATTACAATAACATCATAAACCATATGTTATTCCTCCTCGTTTACTTCCTCTTGTTTGCTTGCAGCATTGTCTTTAACACTCTGAACATAGTCTCTATACTCTACAGGATACAACTTCGTTTTTCTTCTAATAACAAACCAAGCAATACCACCTAATATCATTACTACTGAAATTAATTGTGCAAATCTGATTCCTGTGTTCCCCATCATAAGTGGATCTGTTCTCATTGCTTCAATAAAGAATCGACCTATTCCATACCAGATTAAATAAAAACTCAATACGTCACCAATCCAGTATTTTTTGATTTTTCTAAATACAAAGAATACTAAGATTAATCCTAATACATTCCACATTGATTCATATAAGAATGTTGGATGATAATAATCAAGCACTCTTAGCTCAAATGGACCACTTGTTGGTTTTAAATACATTTGATCAACAATAAACTTTGGTAAATGTAATGTTTGATCTAAAAACTCTCTTCTTGCATCTAATGTTGCACCCGGCACGACAGGACCATGCGCTTCTTGATTCATGAAGTTACCCCATCTACCGAATGATTGACCAATTAAGAACCCTGGAACAACAATTTCGATAAACTTAAATATATTAAGGTTTCTTCTTTTTGTGTAAAAGTACATAAAGATTGCAACTGCAATAATAGCACCATGAATGGCCATACCACCATTCCAAATAGCGATAACATCAATAAGTGATTTATAACTATCCGGGTTAACTGTCCAATCAAAGAACACATAATATAGTCTTGCTCCAATGATCGCATAAATTAATCCCCAACTAAATCCGTCTGTTAAATCGTCTGCTTCCATTGCTAATTTGTCAATTTCTTTATATCCAACCCATAATGCAACAAGAATACCTACTAGTATTGCTAATGCATAGTATGTGATTGTGAAGTTTCCAAATTCTATAAAGTTTGTTGGTAATGGTTGAAATACGTGATTATACATCTTTTCTCATCCTTTCAGAAATAAGTTTTTCATATTTTTTTCTTTTCAAAAATCCTTGAAGTAACATTGTGATGATCTTTCTGATAATCATAAACATTACAACATATCCTAAAAATGAATCAGTTGTCTGAAACATTACAAATGGAGTTGATACCATATAAGCTATTGTTGCCGCAATCGTAATTGGAATGATTAATAACGTTCCAAAACTTAAAGCAACATACTTCAATAAATACTTATACGTAAATCTAATTAAAATCAATTCAATCGCCACTTGTGTTGCTGCAAATACTAATATATCAATTCTTGACTGATATGTAACGATATTTGCATTTGTAGTGACTAGGAAATAGATAATGCTAATCCCTATAAGCAGTTTCATCAAATTATTCAAGTAAGGATTCCTGAAGAAATTGTTCGATAAGTCTAATACAACTGTCTTCTCTCTCTTCATTCTATATTCCTAACGCTTTCTTTAAATATTGTCCAGTGTAAGATTCTTTACAAGCAGCGACTTCCTCTGGCGTACCTTCAATAAGAATCGTACCACCCATGTCTCCACCTTCTGGACCTAAATCTATAATGTGATCGGCAACTTTTACAACATCCAAATTGTGTTCGATAACAACCACTGTTGCACCTTTATCCACAATCGTTTGTAATACTGCCAATAATCTTTTAACATCATCCGCATGTAAACCAGTTGTCGGTTCATCCAATATATACAATGTTTTATCTGTAATACGTTTATGTAACTCACTAGCAAGTTTAACTCTTTGAGCTTCTCCACCAGAAAGTGTAGTTGCTGATTGCCCAAGACGAATGTATCCTAATCCTACTTGTTCAATCGTTTGTAGTTTACGGTGAATCTTTGGAATATTCTCAAAGAACTTCACAGCATCACTAATACGCATATCCAAAACATCTGCAATTGTTTTCCCTTTGTATTTAACTTCTAATGTTTCAGAGTTATATCGTTTCCCATGACATACATCACAAGGAACATATACATCCGGTAAAAAATGCATTTCAATCTTAATCATTCCATCACCGCGACAAGTTTCACAGCGTCCACCTTTAACATTGAACGAAAATCGCCCTTTTTGATACCCTCTTAACTTCGCTTCATTTGTCATAGCAAATAAATCACGAATGTTATCAAATACACCGGTATATGTTGCAGGATTTGATCGAGGTGTTCTACCAATTGGTGATTGGTCGATATCAATAATCTTATCAAAGATCTCTACATTTTTTATCTCATCATATTCTCCAGGGACAATCTTTCGTTTATATAATTCTTTAGAAACTCCCTTATAAAGAATTTCATTAATCAGTGATGACTTCCCACTACCTGATACACCCGTAACACAGGTGAATACTCCAGTTGGGATTTTTACATCTACACTTTTTAGGTTATTTTCTCTCGCTCCAATAATCTCGAGATAATCAATTGCTTCTCTTCTTGATTCAGGAACGTCAATGCGCATTTTTCCAGATAAATATTTACCTGTTATAGATTTTGAACTTCTCATGATTTGGTTCGGTGTTCCAGCGAATACAATCTCTCCACCTTCTTCACCAGCTCTAGGACCAATATCAATGATATAGTCACTCTCTAACATTGTCTCATCATCATGTTCTACAACAATCAAAGTGTTCCCTAAGTCTCGCATTGATTTTAATGTCTTTATTAAGCGATGATTATCGCGTTGATGTAACCCAATAGAAGGTTCATCTAAAACATATAACACACCACTTAATCTAGAACCTATTTGAGTCGCAAGACGAATACGTTGTGCCTCACCACCCGATAGTGTTCCAGCACGACGATCCAATGTTAAATAATCTAATCCAACATCAACCAAGAAACTTAGTCTCTCGTAAATTTCTTTCAAAATCATCTCAGCTATTTGCTGTTCTTTTTTTGTAAACTCAACCGTTTGTAAAAACTCTAATGCTTTACGAATTGGCTTGTGTGTAAATTGATGAATATTCACCCCATCTACACCACCAATTTTAACGCTTAATGCAGCATCACTTAATCGTTTTCCACCACATACAGGACATTCCGTTTCTACAGAATACTGTTCTACCCAACGAACAACCCAATCTGATGTTGTTTCTTGTTTTCTACGTTCCATATGGTTGATCAATCCTTCAAAACGATCTTCCTTTTGATGTGCATAACCACTTTTTGATTTGATTTTATATTCAATTAAGTCTGGACCACCATAAAATAAGATGTCCTTTTCTTTTTTTGTATATTCTTTTAACAATCTTGTTGTATCAATACCATAATGTTTCATTGAAATCACTAATTGTTGACCAAAGATTGATTTTTTATCAATTGAGTTACCCCAAGGTTTAAATGCACCTTCGAATAACGTCTTTTCATAATCCATCGCTAGATCTACACTCAATTGGGTGTATGTACCAATACCCTTACATTCAGGACATGCTCCAAATGGAGAATTGAATGAAAACAATCTCGGTTCTAATTCTGGAATTGAAAAATCACAATGAGGACATGCAAATTTCTCACTGAACACATGTTCTTCTCCTCCGATAACTACATACACTAATCCCTCTGATAACTTCAATGCTGATTCTAATGAGTCATAAATTCTTGATCTGTTTTTTGCACTTAACTTTAATCGATCAATTAAAATGTCAATCGAATGTTTTTTATTTTTTTCTAAACTGATAGACCCGTCAAATTCTACTTCTTCTCCATTAACACGTCCACGAACATAACCATCTTTGACAATTTGTTCCAAAGTTTTAGCATGTGTCCCCTTTTGTCCACTAACAACAGGAGAATAAATATAAACTCTAGAACCTTCCTCTTCTTCATAAACCTTAGAAATCATCATATCCACTGTCTGAGACGTGATTGGAATATTATGGGTAGGACAATAAGGAACACCAACTCTTGCGAAAAGTAAACGTAAATAGTCATATACCTCAGTAACTGTTCCAACTGTAGAACGAGGGTTTTTACTCGTTGTCTTTTGGTCGATTGAAATTGCAGGCGATAACCCTTCTATTTGATCCACATCAGGCTTATCCATATTTCCTAAGAACTGTCTAGCGTACGCACTTAAACTTTCTACGTATCGACGTTGTCCCTCTGCATAAATCGTATCAAACGCTAAAGAAGACTTTCCGCTTCCAGAAAGTCCAGTCATAACTACAAATTTATTTCTAGGGATTTGAACATCAATATCTTTTAAATTGTTCTCCCTAGCACCTTTAACAGTAATATATTTTTGTTCCATAATTCACCTAAACCTATCTACAATAAATAGTCCGCTAATTCCTTTACATTAAATACATCAAAATATTTGTTTTCCATAGGTAACCATTCATCTTCAAATCGTTGTACCAAACAAGCATTTCTTGTTTTTAACCTTGATAATTGCTCCTCCGAAGAAATGTCGATAAATACACTAATATCATAGTAATGTTTTAACTCAGGTCTGTGAGAATAAACACCTTCAATTACGATAATGTTTTGTAACTTCTCCTCTTCCTCTTCAAAGTGTTTTGTGTGACAATTGTACTTGTTGTATGTAATCTTCTCTTCAGATAAATGTAAAAAAACTTCTTTATGCATACGTTCATAATCTACATTCCCACCAGGAGTATTTAACCGTTCATCTGTTCTTAAATCATCCGTTAAAAAAAAATCATCCATATGGAATATACTAGCACCAAACTCCTCTTGTAATCTGTACGCTAAAGTAGATTTTCCAGCTGCTGCTGGTCCATCGATACCAATAACTATTTTATCCTTTTCTTTTGCTATTCTGTTAATCTTTTTAATCAAATTTTTCATTCGTTTTTCACCACAACATATTGTAACATATTTAATATAAACAATTGAATCATTGACTTTATAATTACAAAATCCTCAAACCTCAAATTCACATCTACACATACCCGTGTGTATCGCCTTTTTCATACTACTAAAAATCATCTAATTTTTGTATAATATCTTTGGAGGCTTACATATGATAAAACAACAGTTATTAAACTATAAACCTATTAACGAACAAGAAATTACAGATCAAAAAACGATGCTTCAATTCATCGAAAACAATGAAGACTTTTTATCAAGAGATAATCTAATAGGTCATTTTACTTCATCCGCAATCATCTTAAACGAGGATTTCACAAAGATTTTATTGATTCACCACAATATTTACAAATCTTGGGGATGGACTGGTGGCCATAACGATGGCGAGGAAGATACATTCGCTGTTGCCTTACAGGAGGCAAAGGAGGAAACAGGATTAAGTACATTGACTACTTATAAGGACATCTTAGGTATAGATGTTATATATGTTCCAAATCATATCAAAAAAGGTATTTATGTTGGCGATCATTTACATTTAAATATCACATATTTGTTTACAGCTAACGAGTTAGACGAGGTAACCATCAAGGAAGATGAAAACAGCGGAGTAGAATGGTTTGATATCAACACCTACTTAGGACATGTTGAAGAACCACGGATGATTCCTATTTATCAAAAATTAGTCCAACAAGCATTATTAAGAAAAAAATAGGGTTATCAAAACCCTATTTTTGTTATGTACTTTCAAAGTAAACATTCTTTTTATTGATTTTACAATCTATAAATTTATTTAGAGTAGCATCTGTCAACACCTTTGATCAGCATAAGGACTAAACGGCATTGGACAAACACGAGCGCATTTCCCACATGAATGACACATAACCTAATTTGCTATTGAGATTTTATTATCATTCTCTTTAACTACTCTTACCATCTAATGTAGTGTATAAGAGGCTTTTTGCATTAGACACATTAGACCGAAATTACACCATGTTTTAGAGTCATCCATTAACTGTAAAGAACCATCTACAACAGTTACCATTAAACAACTGCTCACTTAGATAAACCCATACCCTTCCTAATTAATTAGCCTTGAAATTGTTCTAAAGTTTTTCTTGCGGCTTCAACCAATGCATTTGATGTTAGAGTTGAACCTGCAACAGCATCGATTCCATCTAAATTGTCTTGTCCATCAATGATGCCTTGAATATAAGCACCTTCGATTACTGCTCCACCTAATGAAGCAGTTTCAGAATGATCAGTAACAACCATTTCAACAATTGTACCTAGTGCATCAACCGTAACTTTAACTGTGATTTTTTCTAAACCATTTACTTCAACAGTATAAATAGTGTTATCTCCATCAACAGTAGTATCTACTACACCTTCAACTTGTTTCGGTGCACCAGCAGCAACTCTGAAGATCTCAACCATTTTTGAATCGAACATTACGGTTGCTCCTGCAATTGAATCTCTTTCAAGATCACTACCTTGATTAGAAGTAGAGATGATTTCATACGCTTCCATTAATGTTAATCCGTTATCAACAATATAATCCTCAACTGCAGTTAACTGTTGGTCGTATGTTCCACCACCCCAGTAACCTTTTAACTTGAATTGTTTATATCCATTAGTGATCGTACCAGTTTCAGTATTATACATACCCATAGCTGTTAATAATTCTGCAACAGTAGTTGCTTCATCGATTGTAATATCTAACGAATCTGCTAATGCTCCCCAGATTTCATCCTGATGAGTAACAGGTCCGTAATATGAAGGAGCAAATGTTAATTTTACTAACGCTAAGTCTTCACCATTTAGATTAGATCCATTTACTGTGTTATAAACTTGAGCTATGTTTTCGGTAGACCCACCGATGAACATTGAGAATGTTTGATTCCCTTCTGTACCACCAACTGTTACATTAGCAACATTCATTTTATAATCTGACGAACGCTTTGATGTTCCATAAACACTAACCATATCGTAACGCATAGCAATAACTTGACCTTCTTCATTTACAGTTCCACTTAGGTAATAGTTATACCCTGGAGTATATCCACTACCTTCAAAGAATAGTTCAGTATAGAATGTGTTACTTACTTCCTTAATAACTTCTACTTCAACCTCTTTAATTACTTCGATTTCTACTATCTTTTCAACTTCTTTTATTACTTCAATCTCTTTAGGTTGACAAGCAGCCATTGTTACAGCTACAAAAGTTAACCCTAAACTTAATAATACTTTTTTCATTTTTTAAAAAATCCTTTCCTATTTATCCTCTACATTTTAATAGGTAAAGCAACTTTACAGTCAATATAAAAAAACGTTCATTTTAGAATGAAAATTTGTCTCGTTCACAAAAAAAAGAAGCGTATTCGCTTCTTAAGTTTATTTTACATTTCGATACGTCGCATATGGAACATAATCTTTGATTAGTTTTATATCTTCTTTCATCAGCTTACGTACTAATGAAGCTGAAATATAATCCTGATTCATTTTTTTTCGTTCAATTAAGACCATTTCAAAATTACTTTGTAACATCACCTCGTTATATGCAGCTGTAACTGCACAATATGGTTCTGTACCAATGTATCTTTTTTTAATACCTAATATTGGTGCAAAATATTTCGTGAAGATTGAAAAATCAATTTTATTAAATAAGTTTTCGATTTTCTTTTCATCTTTAATAAAATACGTACTAAATGTGGCTTTTGAAATCATATACTCCGTACTAGGAACTATTGTTACATTATTTAAATGTTCTGTAGCCTCTTTTGCGATTTTATATCGTAAATCAAACGAAAATTCAGATTGATCCTCTTCAACAACAAAAACTAAAACTTTTTCATTTTCTTTTGCTGCTGTTTCAATAAGATAAAGATGCCCCAATGTCATCGGATTTAAATTCATTACAATTGATGCATATTCTCCACTAAGAGAATGCTTCTTTTTAAACTCCTTTAAATACGATTCTATCGTATAATAGCCACCTTCAAATAAAGTAACCCCATCTACTGTCACAATTTCAGTGAACCCTAACCCTCTAAATACCTGATTATTATTCTCCTTTGAATAAGCAAAGTGATGATTAATACCTTTTGATTGTAAAAACTCAATACACTTTGAAACCAAAGAAGTAGCAATACCTTGCCCTTGATACTCTGGCAACACACTTAATCCTTTAATGATATTAGAACTTAAACTAATCGTCCCAACTACCTCATCTTGGATTGCTACTAATGTTACTTCAATATCTGAATCAAAACTTAGGTCGTTAACTGCTAAGATTTCCTTAGCTCTTGTTAAATGTTCATCAAACGCTAATTCAATTCTCATAATGCAAACAGCTCATCGATCGCGGTACCATCTCGGTACTCAACAACACCAATCTTTCTTCCTGTTGGCTTAAATTCTTTTTCACGACCTACTAATTTTTTAGCAATATTTCTTAACTCCTGTATCGTTTTGATCTTTAGTTCACTTTTTGCTAATTTTTCTATCAAGTCATTACGTTGTGGATTTATCGCTACACCGTACTCTGTAACTAATATGTCGATTGTATTTCCAGGTGTTGTTTTTGTCATCACTTTATCGACAACAATTGGAGTTCTAGCTTTTACTAAGTTTGTCACAACAATACTTAGTTTACTACCAGCTGCTGTATCAGAATGTCCTCCTGATCCTCCCATGATGTTACCATAAGAATCAGTAGTTACATTTACATTAAAGTCCGTATCAATTTCAGCAGCACCCAAAATCATTACATCTAGTTTATTTACAATACAGTCAAAATCCGGATTTGCATATTCACTAGCACTCATAATGTGATGGTTTTGGTTTCTTTTTACACTTTGAACAGCATCTAAATCAAAACACTGAACATCATATAGTTCTTCAAACAATCCAAGTTCTAACATCTCCACTAAGAATCCTGTAATACCTCCAGAGGCAAATGAACCCTTAATATTTTGATCCATCATTTTTTCTTTTAAATACTTCGCCACAGCTAAGCTAGTTCCACCAGCTCCTGTCTGGAAACTCATACCGTTTTTAAGATATCCTGAGTCTTCAATTACCTTCACCGTATCTCTAGCAATTTTAAGAGCCACAGGGTTTTTAGTTACTGATGTCGTACCGGATTGGATTTTATTTTGATCGCCAATTTCAGCAAGCACTAAAATATAATCAACCCATTCAGATTTAATCTCAGCGAATGACAGTTCATCTATCAACGAGTCTGTAACTAGTACAGTTGTTTTAGCACATTCCGCATCAGAAATAGCATATCCAATAGGTCCAAGAATGGTTTTACCATCAACACCATTAGCATTTCCTAGTTTATCCACAGCACTTACAGCTACAAAGGCAACATCAATTGGGAGTTCACCGGAGCGAATCGCTCTTGGTCTCCCTCCATGAGTTTGCATTGTCAGATTTCCTTTTAACCCACCATTACTAACTAGCTTCGCAACTGGACCATTTAGGTAGTTACAATAAATAGAAGTAATCGTACCATCTTCTAACAATGGTACAATCGGTTGATGACAAGGGAAAATCCCACTTGCTGCAAGTGTTAACTCTTTGATATTTAGTTGTTGTAATTCTCTCATTGTGTTATTTAAAACATAATCACCATTTCTTAAATGATGATGAAAAGAAACGGTTTGGCCGTTTCTAATTTCAAGTAATTTAAATAACTCATTATAACTGTGTACTATTTTCATAAAACTCAGCCTTCTTTAAGATGTTTTTAGCACGGATAATAATTGGTAAATCGACCATTTTACCATCCACACTAAATACACCACTATCATTTAGTTCCGCAGCTTTTAATACCTTTTTCGCAAAGGCAATTTCTTCTTCAGATGGTCTGAAGACGTCATTGATAATTGGAACTTGATTTGGATGGATACTAGATCTCGCTCTCATTCCAATCATTTTTGATTCAATTGCTGCTTCTTTTAATCCTTCTTCATTCGTTGTATCAGTGTACGGAGTATCAATCGAGTCAATATTTAAATAAGCACACACCATCACTAACTTGTGGCGAGCATATTTTAACTCAACATCTGATTCTGTACGAATAATGTCCATATTCGCCGTCAAATCTTCTCCACCAAGAAGTAATCCAGTTACATGTTCAAACTCACCAATTTCTTTCATCTGTAAAACAGCTTCAGGTGTTTCGATAATTGGTAATAGTTCTTTACTTGTGTACTTTTTCACTTCTTCCATTACTTCTATACTCGATTTAGGAACCATGTATCCTTTGATATTTGTTATATCAAATTTTTGGATTTCTTCAGCTCCTGCTTCAAATATATCATTTATACGAATATAGACATTGTCTAGATCGCTTTCTCTTAAAAACTCAAACAAAAGATCTCTAGCACTATCTTTATCATTTTTACTCACTGCATCTTCTAAATCAAAGATGATTCCTTTTGCCTCAAATACGTGAGCACTTTGAATCATTCCAGGATTATTCCCAGGGATAAATAAATAACTACTCATCAATAGCCCTCCTTAATGCAGTAATTAATCTAGCTCTTACTGTATAATCATAGGCACCTTTATCAATAATCTTCACTTTACAAATAATATCTTCTGCATCTAAAAATCCTAAAATTGTATCATAAATTGCTTCACCGAATTTTTCAATTACGATAGAATCAATTTCAACTTCAACTGTATCACTGGGAGACACTTGAATTAAACAATCATTTGATTCAATTGTACCTGCTTGAGCTAGTTTATTGATTTTCATAATGTCCTACTTTCTTGTTAGTGCGATAACACGGTTCATTTCGTTACCAACAATCATAATACCTTCGTCAGTTCCCATACCCGGTTTTGCTAATACTTGATCAGCACCAGCAGCCATAGCAATATTCGTTGTAATTTCAGCCGAAATGTTTGTTTCATTACATGTTCCACCTGAATAAGCACCAACACCTAATTCTTTACAGATAAGAATCGCTTCTACGCAGTTGTTTACTCCACCTAAATCCGGTGTTTTAATTTGCAACATATGTCCAGCTTTTCTTTCTGCAAACAATTTAATATCATCAAGGTTATTACACCACTCATCAGCCACTATTTCTACATCTACACCTTGTGCATCTAACGCAGAAGTTAACTCACTTAAGAAGTTCACTTGCGCTTCTCTTTCACCCATGTCACCAGGTCCTTCAATACGAAGTTTAAATGGTTTAGCAGCTTCTTCCAATGTTTTTAAATAATCCACTTGTTTTTGGATATCATTATCAAAGATAACAGCGATTGTTCCATAAACATCAATGTGGAAAATTGGGAAATAATTTTCAGTTAACTGTAAAATTCTATCTCTCATCCATTCAATGTATTCTTTTAATAATTCACCGTTAAATCCTAATTTTGTTTCAACATTATTGATTAAACCATGAGGCATAACATCCACACGTTTCATAATCATTTTATCTACATTTTCATATCTATTGTCACCTGTTTGTGCAAATAGATCTGGTCTTTTAATTTCTGTTTCAATATTATATTCAGACTTGATTATCTCTGCAATTGTTTTTTTCTGTGTCTTTGCCACAGCACTTAAAATACTTTGTGTAATCCCATAACGTAAAGCAGTATGTAGTCTTCTTCCGTTTAACTCTAAATTATCAAAATATTCTGCATGTGCTCTAAATTCATTTAACTCTCTTCCTACAAGAAGTGGAGTTAAATCATTTTCAATCACTTTAATAAACTCGTCTGCGATGAATAATGGATCACGTCCACCACATCCTGAATATTGAACTGCAGCTGCATCTCCAACACCAATTGTTCCATCTTCCATGATCAACATAATAGAGATTGATTCTCCAGCTTGTCTCACTGATGTAAAGTTATCTGTTACTGGTTCACCCAAATATGTTGCACCATCGCTTTTTGCTCCGGCCTTAATGGCTTTTTGATCATCAAAGTAGAACCCAGTTAAGCCCTTTGATGCTACTACCTTAGTTATCTTCATTTTCCCACCAGTCATTCTCTGATTTAATAATAGATTTCATATCAGAAATAGAGTAAACATCGTCGATTGTCATATTGAAGTCTACTTCTCTTCCTTCGTTGTCCGCTCTTTCTTTTAGTTTACGGTAATGGAATTCTTTTACTTCCTCACTAAATGGAATATTACCGAACTCTAAAATACGAACTGCTCCATTTGCATCACGAGCTGTTAAGATTTTACCCGCATTGAATACACTTGGTGCAAATGGAATATCCATGATTCCAGCTTTGAAGGCTTCAACAATACCTACAGCTAAGTCACCATTTCCGATTTCCATAATTTTATCCATGATCAAATCAACTTCCGTTTTGATTTGTTCAATTTCTTTTCTTAATTTAATACCTGTTGCATATTTTTGGCCACGTAACAGCATAACAACTTCTTTTGAAGCTTTTAACCCTCTTGCATTCGCTTGCATTGTTGGGATACCAATAGATTCATGTGTTGTTTTCGTGATCATTTTTGTTGCACCTGCTAAAGCAGCAGTCGTAGCACCCATTGAGATTAATCCAAATGCTTCTGTTTCATCTTTCGGGAATCCACCCATCCATTGGTGGAATACAGTTGAAACATATACATCCTCGTAACCATATGCTTTTAAATAATAGTTACATTGTTCTCTCAATGACCTTACAGCAGCAACGTCTTGAATGATGTTTCCTAATTGACCATACCCTACTGTAATATTTTTAACACCTTGTTCTGCGGCTAAAAGTGATTCAACTATCGCAACTGTGTTAGAAATACATGGAGGAACTAATGTACCTGTTAAAGGTCCAAACGGTTCTCTATTCAAAGATACACCGCGTTCTTCATAATACCCTACTAAACGGTCAATATATTGCCAATGTTTAATTGTCGTTTCTAAAGGAACATTTTTGGCGTAAGGAATGTTGTATGAAATCCCTCCACCTTCATTTGATGTCCAACCAGCAGCATGAATAATTTCTGCAACCATTCTTCCATCTGGTGTTCCGTGCCTTGCTTGTAATGGTACGTTAATAGATTCAGCAACTCTTCTACAAGATGCTACCCCATGGTTTACTACAGGATATCCATTTAGCATAGATTTTCCAGTAGACATAGACTCTCTAATACCGATTTCCGCTTCATCATAACGATTTTGACGTGTATAGGAATCGATTGTCGTTGGTAAAAAGTCTGCTCCACCCTTTTTTTCTAAATAACGTAATAGTTTTATATGTTCTTTTTCAGTAGCAACTCCTGCACGTGGCTGAATTAATACTCTCTCTAAGTTTCTTGCCTTGTATAATTTCTTTGCGAAATTTTTATGATCAGGAAGATTCTTTAAATACTCGACAGCTTCATCAAGGTCAACAGCTGCTCCAGTTGGCCAGCTAGCAAGAACTTCCTCTCTCATCTTTAAAAATTCTTCTTCGCTCATCTTCTTATTACGAAGTTTCATAATTTCCTCCCAATAGTAGGTACTTCTTCATCATTCTAATTCCGACATCAGGGTATCTAACACTGAGTAAACTCAGTGCACTAAAGATATACTGTTTGTCGATTAATATCGTACTTTTTACAGGACGTAGCTCCGTTACTTTTTCAGGATTAAACAACATATGTTCTACGATTCCATCATTGTTTACTACTACTCCACCTGTACCCAAAATATATTTCACTGTCGATAAGTCTTTACCTGTTTGTAAATACATTGTCCCCATTGGACTATAGACAGTTTCTACTGTACCGACATGTCTTGTCATTGCTTCATCGGCACAAATTTTTGCCATTACTACATCAAAATTAATTTCCTCCTCTGTTTGAGGAACATATTCAGTATTTTGTCTTCTATACATAATTTTATCACTTACATTTGACAAACCATGTTTTTTAAACGTCAATTCACCTACTGTTGCATACATCGAGTTAGCACTATAACGCATCCCCAAATCACCTTCAACAGTTCTTTTTGCTAGTGGCTCTTCCAATCCTTGAAAAACAACACCAGCTTTTGACGGAAGACCTTTACCTATTGAGTGAATATCAGTAGTTGCACCACCGATGTCCAAACATAATAAATCTCCTAAGCCTTTTTCATTTTTTGTTCCTTGTCCCAACACTTCTAAACCATGTAAGACAGCAGCCGGAGTTGGCATAATAACATTATCAACTAACTTCTCCGCCTCTTTAATACCTTTGGCCAATGTTATTTTTTCAATAAAGATTCCGCGAATTGCTTCCTTCGCACTCTCTACATTTAACACATTAATCTCTGGCATTACGTTTTCTGCTTTTCTGTAATATATATCATTTTGTTGGAAAACAGATTCTATCTCTCGATATGTTTGTTTATTACCTGCAAGAACGATTGGTACATCAATTTTCGCTTCTGCAAGCATTTTTGCATTATGAATGATTGATTCAGAATTTCCTCCATCCGTTCCACCAGCCAATAAAATGATATCTATATTGCTGTTTTTGATTTCTTCAACTTCATCCAAAGTAATGAAATTCGAATACGCATATTCTACTTTCGCTCCAGCACCTAACGCCGCTCTTTTTGCAGCTTCTACAGTTAATTGTTTTACTAAACCGATTGCCGCGACAACTAATCCTCCTGCAGCACTACTGCAAGCTAGTTTCTCAGACACCTCTCCGAGGTCTCCTAATTCTGCTAAGGCTTTACGATAGCCATCAAGAATATTTGTCTCTACTGTTGTAAAACTTTGTGAAGTTTTAACAACTTCTTCTGCCGTTAAATCTACTAGAGTTAACTTTGTATATGTTGAACCGAAATCCGTTAATAAGATTCGACTCATCTTAAGTCTTTTTTCATATCAGATAATGCTTTTTCTGGAGTTGTTCCTGGTGGATAGACTCTATCAAACCCCATGTCTTTAAATCTTTGTTTTGCTTCTTTCCAATTTTGCTTACCGATTACGATATTTCCCCCTACATACAAAAGGACATCTTCCAACCCAGCTTCCACACATTTTTCTTTAAATCCGCGGCAGTCAAGTTCTCCATGTCCGTAAAGTGATGATACCAAAATCGCGTCTGCGTTTGTTTCAATTGCAGCATTTATAAAATCTTCTTGCTGCGATAAAACACCAATGTTAACAACATTGTATCCTTCATTAGTAAACACATAATCTAATATCTTATTACCAACTGCATGTACATCGGCTCCAATTACGCCTAATACGATTGTTTTCACAGTTTCTCCCTCGCTTTTCCCTTGTTAATATACAAAGACATTATACGCTTACACCATACTCAAGTAAAGGCTTTCTTTAATAAAAAAGAGCAAAATTTTTGCCCATTTTCATATTCTAATTAATTAATTGTAAAAACGCTTTCTCATTTAGTATTTCTACCCCTAAATTTGACGCCTTATCTAGTTTACTTCCAGCCTTCTCACCAGCCAACAAGTAACGTGTTTTTTTACTAATACTACTTGAAACCTTACCACCGCGTTCTTCAATTAGACCTTTATAATAATCACGCGGTTCTGTTAACGTTCCCGTAATCACAAATGTCATGCCTTCAAATGTTTGTTCAGCATCCGAGTGTTTTAAATATTCAGTGTTTAAACCAACTAATTTTATTTCAGTTATTAAGTTTTTATTAACAGGGTTTGCAAAATATTCAATCAAACTATTCGCAATCACACCACCGATTTCATCAATCGCAACCAAAGAATCATAATCAGCAGCCATTAGAGCATCTATGTTTTTAAATTCTTTTGCTAAAACTTCACTAACTTTACTCCCGACATGTCTAATTCCCAAACCAAATAAAAGTTTTTCTAACCCTTGTTTTTTAGACTCTTCAATCGCATGGATTAAATTATTAATACTTTTAACACCCATACGTTCAATTTCTAATAATTCATCTGCAGACTTTTCTAATGTATATATACTCGGAATAGTTGTGATGATTTCTAACTCAAACAATTGCTCAATAATCTTTTCACCCAGTCCATCTATATTCATCGCTCCACGGGAAGCAAAGTGAATTAATCCTTCACTTAACCTTGCGGGACAAGCTTCATTTGGACAAAAAGAATCTACTTCTGAGTTTTTGCGCTCTAACGCTGTACCACATTTTGGACAAGATGAAATCATCTCAAATTGTTGAAGCCCTTCTTCTCTTCTATCCAATATAGGTTTTACAACCTCAGGAATAATATCTCCTGCTTTTCGGATTACAACATAATCGCCAACACGGACATCTTTTTCTTTTATATAATCTTCATTATGTAATGTCGCTCTACTTACCATCGTTCCTGCGACACGAACAGGTTCTAAGTTCGCTACAGGTGTGATATTTCCCGTTCTACCAACTTGGAATACAATACTACTTAACCTCGTAACGACTTCTTCAGCTGGGAACTTATACGCAATCGCCCACTTAGGCGCTTTCGCTGTTCTACCTAACTGATCATAATATTGATGTTCATTAACATACACTACAATTCCATCGATATCGTATGTCAGATTTTTTCGTTCGTCTGTCCATTCACCGATGTATTTAACTACTTCAGAAATATCATGACACATCGTACCTTCAGGATTTACCTTAAATCCCAAGTCTGCTAATTTCATAAGTACATCGTAATGATTTTCTATTCCATAACTTTCTGGATTTACGATTTGGTACATGAAGACATCTAATTTACGTTTTGCAACAACGCTGGAATCTAACTGACGAATTGTTCCTGCGGCAGCATTTCTGGGATTTGCAAACAATGCTTCTCCATCTGTTTCTCTTTGTTTGTTTGCTTTTTCAAATGAAGCATTACTCATAAAGATCTCACCACGAACTGTAATCGTTAACGGTTCACTCAGTCGCATAGGTACTGATTTAATCGTTTTAACATTTTGAGTAATGTCTTCACCAATCGACCCATCCCCACGAGTAGCAGCTCTTACGAATTCTCCATTTTCATAATCAATTGATACAGATAACCCATCAATCTTTAATTCAGCTACATACGTATTTTGGAATACTATTTCTTTAAAGATTCTGTCATTAAAATCTCTCAAGTCCTCTTCATTAAAAGCGTTCGCTAAAGAAAGCATCGGTGTAGAATGAGTAAATTTTGTAAACCCATCTGCAATATATCCTCCAACTCTTTCTGTCGGTGAGTTGTTTTGCTTTAATTCTGGATGTTTTTCTTCTAAATCTATTAACTCAGCCAAAAGACGATCATATTCTTGGTCGCTAGCTGATGGAGTACTCAAAACATAGTACTCATAATTAAATTTTTCTAATAGGGTTATGATTTCATTCATTCTTTTTAAAACGTCCATAGTATCCCTCTTTCTACTCTATCTTCTCAATCGCAGGGTGCCCTTTAAGGAGTTTTTTAATTCCAGTAGGTGCTTTGAAGGCAATCGATACATTGTCTGAATCCACTGAAACAACCATTCCTTCTCCAAACACCTTATGTCTTATTTTATCACCCAAACGATAGGTATCATCATTCACTGTAAAGTTTCTTTCAACTTTAAAATGTGATTTCGTTTTTTCTGTTTTTGTTCCTCTAAAGTCTATTAACCCCTCTGGTATTTCAGCAATAAACCTTGATGGGGGGTTTGTATGAGATTGCCCATACACAACTCTTGCAGAAGCATTTGTTAAATATAACTTCTCTCTTGCTCTCGTCACAGCTACATAACACAGTCTTCTTTCTTCTTCTATATCCTCATTCGAATCCATACTTCTACTAGAAGGGAATAATCCTTCTTCTAATCCGTATATGAAGACATGATCAAACTCTAACCCTTTAGCATTATGCATCGTCATCATTTTGACACAGTCTCTTTCATCTACATCATTATCAATTTGCAAGGATAAGTCTTCCAAAATGATTTCTAATCTCTGCAAGTTCGAAATCTCTCCTAAATTGTAATTTAAGATAATCGACTTGAACTCATTTAGGTTGTCCAATCGGAATAACCCTTCATCACCTTCTAACAGAAGAGCAGATTCATATCCTGTTTTATCTAATACTTCATCAATAAAATCAATTAGTTCAAAATCTTCAATTTTTTCCGTTAAACTTGAAATGATTTTTGCAAAACTTGTTAACTTTGTTGCCAACCCTTTCGCAAAATAATCTGAAGCATTTTCACAAATGTTATATAAATATTCTCCTTGTTCTCCAGCTACTTGTAACATCTTCTCAACCGTAACATTACCGATTTTACGTTTTGGTTCATTTATAATTCTAGCCAAAGACCAATTATCATTATGATTAACAATTAGTCTTAAGTATGCAATTAAATCTTTAACTTCTTTACGTTTAAAATATCCAACACCACCGTAGATCACATATGGAACGTTTATAAAACGTAATCCCTCTTCTATCTTTCTACTCATGAAGTTCGATCGATACAGAATCGCGATTTCATTTGGTTTTACACCTTTCATCAATAACGAGTTTACCTCATTAGAAATATACAGTGATTCATCCCCATCAGTGATCGCTCTAAAGTACGTAATTTTTTCTCCAAGTTCTTTATCTGTCCAGAGATTCTTTTTATGTTTAGTTGAGTTGTTTTTAATAACACCATTCGCTGCATCTAAAATAGTTTTCGTAGAACGATAGTTTTGCTCTAACTTAATAATTTTTGCATTAAACTTCTCTTCAAAGTTTCGAAGGTTTTTATAGTTCGCTCCTCTAAACTTATAAATAGATTGATCTTCATCTCCTACTAAAAAGATATTTTGATGTTTTGCTCCAAGCATCATAATTAAATTATTTTGGATGTCATTTGTATCTTGATACTCATCTACCAATATATATTGAAACTTGTCTTGATAATACCCTAATACCTCTGGACTTTTTGTAAACAACTCAACGGCATTTATCAATAAATCGTCAAAATCCATCAAGTTATCTTTTTTCAAGTACTTCACATATTCTTTATAGATAAAGTCTAGTGGTTCTTTTACTCTATATGGCATATCCTCATATGTAATACCACTTTTCATTTTACTAATTAAAGAAACAATATTTTTAGGTGTTAAAACAATATCTACCTTATGGTCTTTGATTATCTTTTTAACAACACTTAATTGATCTGAATCATCTAAAATATTAAAACCCCTATCATATCCGATAAGGTTCGCGTTTTTTCTTAATATTCTCACACACATTGAATGGAATGTAGAAATCCACACATTCTTTTCACCAACCAATTGATGAACGCGTTCTTGCATTTCCTTCGCTGCTTTATTCGTAAAGGTAATTGCTAAGATGTTATCATCAGGAATACCCTGTTCGATTAGATAAGCTATACGTGTTGTTAATACACGTGTCTTTCCACTTCCAGCTCCAGCGATAACAATAACCGGTCCTTCTGTAAGAGTTGTTGCTTCTAATTGTTGTTTATTTAATGTTGTTAAATCCATTGTTTCACCCATTTCTCTACTTAAATTATATAGGTGTTTATACCTAAAGAAAAGATTGACATTCAATACTTACAAGAATTTTATACACCTTAAGAATTATATCAAATATCACCTTATTACATGAAAAATTATATTGGTGTATAATTAAAGCATAAAAAATAACAGTAATTCTAAGATGTATAAAAACGATACACATCATCAAAATCAACATATCCTTATATGATTAGGTAAATATGACTCAAAATAACATAAAATAATTACTCCAAGGAGTATCAAACTGACACACTTTTCAGTATAATGAAGTGTAGAAAATACTAGGAGGAGAATACAATGCGAAATTTTATAGACAATCTTAGAGCGTTCTGGATGCGTCTTGTTGACGAACATAGGGACTTCATGATTGTTGGCGCGATTTTAACGGCCTTTTTGGCTGTGATTATAATTGTATCTTTTGACCACGATCCAATTGCATTACGAGTAACCATTTACAACCAAACAGATCAGGAAATCGACAACTTGTTTTATCACTATGCTCATTCAGGAGAAACAATTGAAATAGAGCCGATTAAACCTGGAAGAAGATTAAGACAAGTATTAAAACCATACGATAACAGAGGCGTAAGTCAATTAAACGTTTTTTACTATGATGACAACGGAGACATACAATACGAAATCGCAATAGGTTATTTCATTGGTAAAGGAATGGGTGAACACTCAAGAATCTATATCACAGATGTAGATGAAAATGGAGTGTACACAATGGAGATCGACGTAAAAGATCCAAAAGTAATCAGATAAGATATTTAAGTATTTATAACGATACAAAGAAAAAAAGTAACTCGATGAATAGATACAATAACAGACTATCTGTTAAAAAAACATTTAAAACAGTATGATTATGCATACACAGAAGTAAAAAGCGCTACATTTTCGTAGCGCTTCTTTTTTCTACAGTTAAAGTGTACTCTAAAATCATTTTTTAGATCCATAAATAGAATGATCACGAAAATAAGACCAAAACCTAAAAACAAACCTAACCTTCTGTTTTCATATACAAGGACAAAAAAGGAAATCGATTCGATTTCCTCTTGTTTTATTTTTTAAATGAAGACTTCAGTGGAACAATTAAGTTAAATACGTACTTATCATTTTCAGTATCTGTATCATAATCAACAGAATAGAATCCATTTCTAATGAATTGGAATTTATCTAAATGTTTCACATCTTTTAATGTATTTTCAACAAATCCATTCATTACTTTTAATGAATCCGGGTTTAATCTTTCCGTGAAGTCACCTTCACCATCTAAGATTAAAACGTCGTATAATCTAAATTCAGCTGAGATCGAATCTGCATCTACCCAATGGATCGTTCCATTTGGTTTTCTTTCATTAAATCCACTTCCTGATTTTGTCGCCTTATCATATGTACAAAGAAGTTCTACAACTTCACCAGATTTATCTTTTATCACTTCATTACATTTAATGAAATACGCATGTCTTAAGCGAACTTCTAAGCCCTTAGAAAGTCGTTTCCATTTTTTGTTTGGTTTTTCTTCTAAGAAATCTTCTTTTTCAATATAAATATTTCTACTGAAAGGAATCTCTCTAGAACCCATTTCTTCTACTTCTTGATTCCATTCGCCAGTTAACATTTCTGTTTCACCTTCTGGGTAGTTGGTAATCGTAACTTTCAACGGATTTACAACAGCCATTGGTCTTGGTGCTCTCAATTTTAAGTCTTGACGTAATACTTGTTCAAGCATTGCCATCTCTGTAACTCCACCTTGTTTACTCAAACCAATGTTTTTACTAAATTCCATAATAGCTTCAGGAGTGTATCCTCTTCTTCTTAAACCAACAATAGTCGGCATTCTAGGATCATCCCAACCTGATACTAAATGTTCTTCTACTAGTTTGCGTAAAAAACGTTTACTCATAACCGTGTTCGTAAGATTAAATCTACCAAACTCAATTTGTCTAGGTGTGTGTTCCATTTCTGTCTCTTCCACAACCCAATCATATAATGGTCTGTGGTTCGCAAACTCAATTGAACATAATGAATGTGTAACACCTTCTATTGCATCTTCAATAGAATGCGCAAAGTCATACATTGGATAAATGCACCAATCATCACCTGTTCTATGGTGATGTGCAAACAAAATACGGTAAAGAAGTGGGTCTCTCATATTCATATTAGGGCTAGTCATATCAATCTTAGCTCTTAATACTTTTTCCCCTTCTTTAAACTCTCCGTTTTTCATACCTTCGAAAAGTGTTAAGTTTTCTTCTACACTTCTATCTCTGAATGGAGAATTTGTACCAGGTGTTGTTAAAGAACCTCTACCTGCTGAAATCTCCTCACTTGTTTGATCATCAACGTATGCCAAACCTTTTTTTATTAAAAGAACTGCACGGTTGTACATCTCTTCAAAATAGTCAGATGCAAAGCATAAGTTTTCCCATTCTAACCCTAACCATTTTAAATCATACATAATACCATCTACGAACTCAGTTTCTTCTGCTACTGGGTTTGTATCATCAAAGCGTAAATTTGTATATCCGCCTACCTCATTTGCTAGAACATATTGCTGGATGAAACTATACGCATGTCCAATGTGAATATATCCATTTGGCTCTGGTGGGTAACGTGTAATAATCTTGTTATGTTTACCCGATTCTAAGTCGTTTTTAATAATTGTTTTTATAAAATTTGAAGTTTCCATATTTATCATCCCTCTCAATGTTTTATTCTATCAAAATTAGTGATATTTGTCATTATACTCCTACTATAAAACAAATGAAAGAACTAATTAAAATTTTGTCTAATTATGTCAAAATTTAGATGGATAGAAAGAAATTTTTCTAGTTTTTTATCGGATAATATTTACCCCACGACTAAATAAATACTGATTTAATGTCGCAATAGTTATTCAATAAAAAAAGCACGTTCATATGAACGTGCCCTTATATTATGAACCCATATATGTATTTAAGAAGTCTTCCATTACTGCTGGATCGATTGATTCTTCTAATAAATCAATAAACTCTTCTTGCGTTTCTGGATCTAATTCTGCATATAAATCTACTAACTCCTCTAAATCTTCTTCATCAATATCTACTTGGCCTGCTTCAACATCGATTGATTGAGCTATGTCTTGTACCGCTTCTTCAAATGCTACTTCTTCTGGTTTTGTTTCATCTACAAAGTCTAAACCTTCTTCGAATGTATCTAATACTTCAGTTACTTCTTCAACCAATGCTTGAATTTCTTCTTGTTGTGGTAATGAAATTGCGATAATGATTGAACCATCTTCCATTGAAATAGATTCAATAGAAATACCATTGCTTGATGCAGAAATCAATTCCGCAATCGCTTCGTTTGAAATCACCAATTCACCAACACTCATATCCATTGAGAATAACTCATTTTCCATAGTCATACCCGCTGCTAATGCAGTGATGTCTTCACCTGGAATTGTGATATATTCCGCTTCAGCTTCGCCTGCATCTCTACCTAAGAATGCTTCTTGAACTGTAAAGACTAAATCTCCATTACGTTCGCTAGCTACTAAGTCTAACTCTAATAACAATTGTGTAGAACCTAGGCTTAATTGGAAGTTCACTTCTAATGTATTACCTTCCATTTCTAACCAGAAACCTTCTAACGCAATATCTAATTCCGCTTCACCAACAGGAATCATCTCATTAACATTTATATCTCCCATTGCTTGAGAAACAACTGCATTAAGTGTTTCTTCGCTAATAACAACTTGAGGGTCACCAGCAAACACACTTAACATTACATTATTCATTTGACGTGTCATTTCGTCTTCCATATTGAATGTAGATGCATCCATTACAGGTGCAGCTGAATCTACTGACATTTTATCCACATCAACATACACTTCAAAACGAGCAGGTTCTTCAAATACATCTAACGTAACTAACTTGTTATCAAAGATTAACTCTAACCCTGCTTGTGCACTTGGGTCTTCCGCCATCTCAGCTACTAGAGCATTTTTATCCACTCGAACTGTTAAGTTTGCTAAATCCACTTGATATAAATCTGTGTTTAATTGTGTTGTCTCCATACTTGTTTGTTCAATAACAAAGTTTACAACCGGCTCAACAACACTCTTCGGTAACGGGATGCTACCTACTTTAAATCTAGAATATGTTACAGTATAAGAATCGTCATTGTCAGCAACTTCAAATTCAAATCGAACTCTTGTTTGGAATGATGCATACATATCACCTTTTACAGATACATTTAACGAAATTACATCTTCATAAAACTCTACCCATAAACCAGTGACACCAAATGAACCTGCTTGTCCATTCACATCAATCTCTTCAAAGAAGATGTATTCACACCCTTCGCAAGTTCCTGTAGGGTCGTAGTTAGGGTTTAATTCAGACCCTTCCTCTTGAGCACCTTCTAGGATTGCATTATAAATTAACTTATTTATATTCTCCTCAGAAATACTAACTGCTAACTCTCCTTGATCAATACCCGCAATCGCATTATTTAACTCTTCTTGAATAATCGACTCCATTGGTACCGTTTCGTAATATTCCACTGGAATATTCGGACTAAAATCTAATAATAAAACAATTAAGATTATTGGAATACCAACAACCGATAAAATCAAACCTAGTAAAAATCTAATCATTTGAAATCCTCCTTTGTTTTGTAGAAACCTAATATCTTCCTAATTCATTATACGGTTTCCCATTTAGCTCCATTCCATCGCTGGTTCCAACGTCAAGGTATTGATAATATGCTGCTACTCCAATCATAGCTGCATTATCCGTACAATACTGAATATGCGGAATCGCAATGTCAAATTTTTTATTTCTTTCATTTAGTTTAGCACGTAAACCACGGTTGGCAGCCACACCACCCGCAACAATAATTTGTTTTGCATTATATTTCTCAGCTGCCCATAGTGCCTTATCCACAAGGACATCTGTTACTGCTTCTTGAAAACTCAGACACATATCATTGACTCTAATCTCTTCTCCACGTTGTTTAGCATTGTGGATTGTATTTATAACAGCAGATTTTAACCCAGAGAAACTAAAGTTAAACTCTTTTTTGTCTAGATATGGTCTAGGTAAAGAATAAGTATTCTCCCCTTCTATACTTAACTTATCGACAACAGGTCCTCCGGGATAACTTAACCCAAGTACGCGTGCGACTTTATCATACGCCTCCCCAACTGCATCATCTTGTGTTGCGCCTATTTGTTCAAACTGATTGTGACCTTTCATCAAAATCAATTCAGTATGACCACCCGATACAACCAATGCAATTAACGGAAACTTCATTTCATTTTCAATTTCATTTGCATAAATATGACCCTTTATATGATTAACACCTATTATCGGTAGATTATTGGCAAAAGCGAATGCCTTCGCTGCATTTATTCCAACCAATAAGGCACCAATCAATCCCGGAGCTTTCGTTACCGCAACAAGTTCAATATCTTTTTGAGTTAGATTAGCATCTTCTAATGCTTTTTCGATCACCTTTGTAATTGAAGTAACGTGATGTCTACTGGCTACCTCCGGTACAACCCCACCAAACTCCGCATGAATATCCATTTGTGAAACAACAATGTTACTCAGGATCATTTTTCCATCTAAAACCGCAACGGATGTTTCATCACAACTAGTCTCAAATGCTAGTATTTTCATATTATCACCTATATCTTTAATCGATTTCAAGCACCATCAATAGTGCATCCTCGCCATTTTTATAATAATTTCTACGAACTCCACCTACTGTGAACCCATATCTTTGATATATTTTTTGTGCTCTTTCATTACTCTTTCGGACTTCTAATGTAACTGTTTGAACCTTTTCTTTAAATATATCAAGAGCATATTCTAATAACATTTTACCGTATCCCATTCCTTGCTTTGTAGGATGAATGTAAAAATTAGTAATTTGCCCATTCTCAAACACACACCACATACCAATATAGCCAACAATACCGTCTATATCTAATACATAATATTCAGCGAACTGATTTTTTAACAATTCGTAGTGCAACATTTCTTCTCCTAAAGAATGACCAAACACCAACTTTTCGTGTTCTACAATCGTATCAATATCTTCAGGATTCATTGGACGGATCATTCTCCCCACTCTCTTAAGTAGTTCGGACTAAACGTGTGCACATCTTCCACTAGTTTCTTATTTAAGATTTCTGGTCTAATTGCTGTTTCATCAATCGTACAAATATCATCCACAGCAACCATCTGTTCAAAATCTTCTATCTGTCTTAAAGCTGGTTCTACAACAACTTCAAAATTGTTATCCACATTATAGGCAGCACAGAATACATTCCCTCTTCTAGCGTCAATAATCACTGGAACAACTCCATTTCTACTAGAAGCAATCACTTCTAACGAACTCACTTTATATAAAGGTATATCTAAGGTATACGCTAATGTTTTCGCAACAACGACACCAATCCTCACACCTGTATAAGAACCAGGTCCTTCCCCCACGATAATTTCTGTTAAATCACTAGCTTTTATATCATTTCTTTTTAATAAACTTTCAATTTCTACCATCAAGGTTTTAGAATGATCATTCTTCCCAATATGCGTGTGAAGATCAATCATATTATCACCAAACAGTGCTACTTGTAACAATGCTGTAGCTGTATCAATAAATAGTTTCATAATTGCTCCATCACTTTCTCATATTTTCCTGATTCATCTGTAATTCTAAATACACGACTTCCATCTTCTATTCTAATGTTAATCTCCAAATAGTCCTCTAAACTATCTTTTATATTTTCGCTCCACTCAATAACACATACACCGTCACCATAGATGTACTCTTCTAAATCATAATCGTATCCGATCCCCTCTAGACGGTATACATCCATATGATAAAGCGGTAATTCAGCTTCATATACTTTCATTATCGTAAACGTAGGACTATTCACAACCCTCGTTACACCAAGCGCTTTTGCAATACCTTTAGTAAATGTCGTTTTCCCTGCACCTAAATCACCATTAAGAGTGATGACAGCACCTGGAAATAACTGCTCGCCAATTTGTTCACCTAAAGCGATTGTTTCTTCCACTTCTTTTGTTATTATCTCTTTCATTCTTTCACCTTAAACACTTCAGTTTCATGCTTATATTCTATTATAGCATTGGTTTATTATTATATCATAAAAGAAGAACTTAAATCCCAAAAAGAAAACTCGGTCAAATTGACGCGAGTTATCCTAAAAATCTCTGAATAATTACAGTTAATTCCTGTTTTTGAATTAAAGTTAAATCTGGTAATTCAACAGAGTTTTCCACATGTCCTTTTACTGTACCGTAATGGAAATCAACGATTATACCATTCTCAATTTTTACAAGTGTTGGTACAAAAAGTTCGTCATAACGTAAAGAATCAAATTCTGTCGTTTTAACAAACTCTGAAATCTCGTCAAACATCGTTTTGTACTCTTCCGTTTCACTACCACGAATATCTCTTACATTGTAATAAAGAATCTCTTGTTCTGCCTTTAATGCTTCTTCATTAAGAATAGGCATAAAATCCTGACACCACTCTGATTCAGGAATCGCAAATAAAATAATCGCAGTTCCATTTTCAAACACTTCTAATACTTCTTTTGAAGAAACCTGCTTTACTGCAGTTTTCCCTTGAATACCTTCATATTCATTTTTAATTGATGCACATCCAACCAATAAGAATACAGCCAATAATGCAACTAACTTTTTCATCTTAATATCCAGGTTTTCCTAACAACATAAACATGTTTTTTTTGTATGCTTCAACACCTGGTTGGTCAAATGGGTTTACACCTAAAATATATCCACTCATTGCACAAGCTTTTTCAAAGAAATAAATAACATAACCTAATGTCTCCTCACTTAAATCTTCCAAATCAATTAAGATTTGAGGGACTTGTCCATCAAGGTGTGCTAATTTTGTTCCTTCTAACGCTTTTTCATTAACAAAGTTTACCGATTTACCTGCTAGATAGTTTAATCCATCCAAATCAAGTTCATCTTCTTCAATCAACATTTCAGAATAAGTTTTATTTACTTTAATAACAGTTTCAAATAACATTCTTTCACCCTCTTGGACAAATTGTCCTAAAGAATGTAAGTCTGTAGAATATCCTGCAGAAGCTGGGAACAATCCTAAACCTTCTTTACCATCAGATTCTCCATACAATTGCTTCCACCATTCATTTAAATATAATAAATTTGGTTCATAAGAGCACATCAACTCTACTGATTTATTTTCTTCTTGATATAAGTGATTTCTTAACACCGCATACTGATAAGCAACATTTTCTTTAATATCATCTGTCAACAAATCATAATAACTTTGAGCCGCACCTTTAATAATTGCTCTAATATCGTGACCTAGTGTCGCTAACCCTAATAACCCAACTGGAGTTAATACACTATACCTACCCCCAACATCATCAGGAATAACAAATGTTTCATAACCTTCGTTGTCAGCCAATGTACGTAATGCACCTTTATTAGCATCAGTAATTGCAACAATACGATCCTTATAGTCAGCAAATTTTTCCTTTAAATCCTTCTGGAAATACCTAAATGCAATCGCCGGTTCAGTTGTTGTTCCTGATTTAGAAATTACAACAACTGAATATGTTTTACCTTCTAAATATCTAAATAAACGAGATAGATAATCACTTGATATATTATGTCCTGCGAATATCAACTCTGTTTCATCTTTATATTCTTTTCGTAAGAACTCTTGTCCCATTTTTAACCCTAAATAAGAACCACCAATACCAATTGTAATTACTACATCCGATTGTTTTCTTAACTTAGCAGCAATTTCCTCAATTTTATCTAATTCCAAATTTTCTGGATGAATTGGTAACTCTAACCACCCAAGAAAATCATTTCCTCTACCTGTTTTTTCATGTAATTGTTTATGACCATTCGCAATTTTCTCTTTTTTAGCAGCTAAATCTACGTCAAATCCCTCATATCTTAATGCTAATTTACTCATTGTTCATCTCCTTCAATTTTGACTCTACCCATTTCGGTAGTTTCTTCTCAATTGATTTAAAACCAATCATGTACTTACGATTGATACGTCTGTCCTTTATTGCCTTGTAACTAAGTTTTAACTTCTTACACTGTTCATCAACTTCCAATACTTTTAAATCAATAATATCTCCTACTGTTAAATAATCGCGTACTTCTCGTACGAACTTGTCTGAAAGTTCAGATATGTGGATTAAACCGTCATAATCTCCAACTTTCACAAAAACACCGTAATCTTGTAACCCGGTTACAGTTCCTGTTACTACATCTCCAATTTTCATTTTATACACTCCTAAGAATCTTCTCGAGAATATTATATCACGATTTCAAAGATGACACATAAAAGAAAACGCCTACACAAAACCAATAACCAGCCTCGAGATGAATGATTTAAAATCTCTTATTCGCCACATATGATATATAATCATATTAGATATAAATAACATTACATAGGAGAACATCATGGAAAAAAGAATTTTGACACTAGCCGCAGGCATTATAATTGGTATGGTATTATCAGGTTTAATTTTTAAAAATGCTAAAGACACATTACACAATCATTATGAAGAACTAGAAAATTATATACTGGACCCAGAGGAAACTGAAAAGTATTATTCTGATCCAGATTATTCTTCTGATTTTTCTAAACATTCAATAATTGATTTTGAGGATAGAATTTCTATTGAAAAAAGTTCAGAATTAGCAATTTCAAATATGGTGTATTTTGATGGAATTAACGAGTTGTCATTTGGAATTATATATGATGAAGACGTATTTGATTACAGTACAGATGTTTATATAAATGGTATTTCTTATGATGTACTAACTATAGGAAATAGTGAATACTATACTTTCAAATATATAAGAATGTTCGTTGCGGATTATGTTCTTCAAGCCAACGATGAAATTGTTGTAAAAATATACAATGAACTGGATGACTTAGAGCAAGTAGATTATGAGAAAGTTTATATTTATAAAGGAAACTAAAAAACGCTCAAAATTGAGCGTTTTATTTTTTTCCGTTTGCATTGTGGGCAATTCTACTTGCAGCCGCAGCTGCAATTGCACCAATAATATCATCCATAAATGTCATGCATCGATCTGTCTTTTTACCGATTTCATCTACTTCTTTGATAATACCGATTTTAGCTTTGTCAACAAACCCAAAGTTTGTTAACCCAATTGATCCATAAACATTTACAATACCTAATGCTAATATTTCATCAACACCATATAGGGAATAGTCATCACTAACCAATGAACTAAGTGGTTCCGGTAATAAACCTTTTTCGCATAATTCATCTAATGCTGCTCCAGTAAAGACTACATGTTGTACTTCTGTTTTTTCTATAACTTTTAATACATTTCTTTCACATTCGTCTACTGTTAGACCTTCGTTATAGTTTTTTTGTAATTCATAAGTTATCTCAGCAATATCGCGCATACGTACGCCACGTTTCTCTAACAATTCAATTGCTTGATCGCGTCTTTCAAGATCAATATATGCCATTAAACTTGCTCCACCCTAAGTACGCCCGGCACTTCTTCTATAAGAATTGCTTCGATACCTTGTTTTAACGTAATTTCACTAGATGCACACCCTACACAAGCACCTAATAATTCAACATAGACAATACCTTCTTCAAACTTAGCAAAACGTAAGTCCCCACCATCTCTTTGCATGTATGGTCTAATCTTGTGAATTAGTTCTCTTACTTGCTTTTCTGTTTCTGTCATGTCGTCTACCTCCTTTGACTCTTTTAAGGATATAAAACGGACAACCATAAGCACAAGATTCATTTAAGTAATCTGGAATGTGTTTATAATTATCTACTTTGTTATTGTGATAGAAACCTTTGATTCTTAATAGTCCTGCAGAATAATCTCCTACAATATAATCGTATTTATCAAAAATCTCTTCAATATACTTACTCTCTATTTCTTCCAAATCAAAGCTTTCGCGATACTCTTTTAAAACAGCAAAATTTCTCCCTTTAACTTTTAACATACTATCACCTTTTATCCACACCATATTTTAGTCTCTTTTGGACTTTCATTCAAATAAAACACTCATAATAAAAACACCACCTAGGGTGTTTTTAAAATTATTCTGAATCTTCTTCAAATGTGTACTGTTTAGCGTACTCCTGTTGCTTAAAAACCAGTTCATCCAATTTTTCTTCACCACATAATCGAACCATTTCAGCTCTTAAGTTTTCAGCAGATTCTCTTAGATCTCGATTAAACGAACGTGTAAACATCCACATCATATAAATAGAACCACCGATTACACCTAACACCATTGGTAACAATCCTGTGAAGTACATTGATAAAATAAATGCAATCCCAACGATCACTCCAAATCCTCCACCAAGTAATAACCACATGTTCATTGTTGGTTTAGTTGTAAAATATCCGTGTTGAGCTGCCAACGATTCCTTTGTATATAGTTCAGGGGCTATATCATATAATTTTTTTTCTAATAAAATTGAAAATGATGTATCGTCATGGTTAACAAATGTTAACTGTCTTTTGAGAGCTTCTTCACCATTCTCGTAATTTTCCATAAAATAGATTTTAATGTCTAATTCATTGTATTGATACTCCATATCAGGAGCTTGCTCAATCGGGAAAACTTTAAAACCTTCTTCTCTTTTTCTTCTTCCAAACATATTAACCTCTTAAAAATCCTTATATTCTTTTTTTACAGATTCTCCTTCAATATCAAGAACCTCTGTACCTGTAACTAAATCTCTAATGGACTGTTTATCTTTTCTTGCAGCCACCATAATAAAATCAATTATTGAACCTATTCCTAATGTAAGTGTCCACCAAAGAACTTTGAAAATGAACTCTCTACAGAAAATTGTCCAAAATTTCAATTCACTTCCATCCTGCATTGTCAAACGAACCCCAACGATGTGTCTACCTATTGTCTTACCATCCCAGTAGTATGGTAATACTACCATATAAATTAATCCCAGACAAAGTTGTGGTACTCCAATCTTCAACATCATCATTCCTAATATTCGAGTATACATACTCCAATACTCTGACCATGTGATAATTCCATACTCTACATCGTAGCTAATTTGAATTAACTGAGCCGTCTCTTTTAAAATAAATCCAATAAAGATAATACTAAATAAACTGGCTAAAATATTATCAATAAAATAACTACCAAATCTTCTTATAGCACTCGATCTCATTTAATTTCCTCCACTAATACAGTAGCAGTTGCCGCAATACCTTGTTTCTCTCCTATAAACCCCAACTTCTCTGTAGTTGTCGCTTTTACACTTACTCGATCTATCTCAACATTTAATAGTTTCGCGATATTTTGACGCATGTCATTGATATAAGGAAAAAGTTTAGGTTTTTCTGCTAAAACTAAACAATCAATATTTGAAATCTTATATCCTTTAGCCATTATTAAATCCATTACATGTGATACCAATTTCGATGAATCAATACCCTTATATTGTTCGTCGGTATCTGGGAAATTACTGCCTAAATCACCTAGCGCTAAAGAACCCAATAGACTCTCTGCTACAACATGTAATAATACATCTGCATCTGAATGCCCCAAAAGACCGATATAATCAATTGAAACACCTCCTAAAATGAGTTTTCTTGTCTCATCAAATGCATGTACATCGATTGAATGACCTATTCTCATTTGCATCACTTCCTTAACTTATTGAAGATTTCAAAATCTTCCTTAAATGTGATTTTTATATTCATTTTACTACCTCTGACTAATTTTATTGTTGAATTTGTATATTTACTTATCAACGTAATATCGTCAGTACCATAAAAATGGTCTTGTTTAGCGCGATTATACACATCTAAGAGCGTTCTTTTAGTCGCACATTGTGGTGTTTGAACAACATATTTATTTTGTCTAGTAATTGTTGTAAACACACCTTCATCTACCTCTTTGATACTATCTGTAACTGGATACCCAACTACACAAGCATCGTAATAATTCATTGCCTCTTTACACTTCTTAATTGATTGATCGCTTAATAATGGTCTCGCTCCATCATGAATAAATACAATCTCATTAGTTGCTTCTTGTACCCCTGCAAATACACTATCCTGTCTCATTTTTCCACCCTTAACAAGTTTTATCTTGTTAGAAGTGAACATTTCAAATTTCTCCATTTCTTCCTCAGAGACTACTAAAATAATCTCTGTAAAATCTGGGTCATAAATAAATTTTGAAATTGTATACTCAATCAAATGTAACCCGTCTATTTTGTAAAGAAGTTTATTAACATTCAACTTCGTTCTAGAACCCTTCCCCGCACAAGGGATCACTACACTATACATATTCTACTCCTTGTATTTAAATATTCTTTTCTCAGTAATAAGCCAATCAAGTCTTACATCATGTTCTTCTCTTGGTAATCTATCTATTACTTGAAAATCGAAACAAACACCAATTTTTAAATGACATTCTTTCATGTATTTGTCATAGTATCCACCACCATAACCAATACGATAACCACTTAGATCAAACACAGATCCAGGTACAATAATTGTATCCACTTCTGTCTTATCACCAGTTGGTTCAGGAATATTGTACTTACCCCTCACAAAATTCCCAGTAAACTCATAAAACTCCATTTCCTCTAAAACTTTTGGAAATGCAATATCTCCATCAATTGAACGAAGATCCACTTCATTTCTTATTGGATAAAAAAGCCCCACTCTTCCTTCAATTAGTTCTTTTACTTTTTCTACTATTATTCTGCTTTTTACTGAAATCTCATCTTCTGATAGGTTAGCTCTTTTAGTTAACATACTTCTTCTTAACTCTTTTTTAGAAGACATCTCGTATTTCCTCATAAAAACAGAAATAGTGCTTGTTAAAGTCTTTAGCTGCAATAGAAACCGTCTTCAGCTGATTCAATTAAATCATCATATGAAGCAGTATCCTTTGGATATTCTACAATACCAATACTTGGTTTAATCTTTACCTCAATACCACCCATAACAGCTTTATATATTAATAAATCACTATTGGATAACATACTTTTTTTAACAATACTAAAATCAACTGGATCCGTTAAAATAATTGCATATTCTGTCCGACTCAACTCAAACATCATTGATTTTTCATTATCGTAATTTCTTTTTAATTTTTTTAAATATTCATTCAGTGAATGAGATGTTATTTCTCTACCATACTTCAAGTTGTAATCACTCATCTTGTCGATATCAAAACGAAGTACCCAAAACTGTTTTTTCTCCGAAACTAATCTTTTAACATTTACTTTATAATCTACTTCATCTAAGAAACTTATTGTCTTTACACCGTTTCTTGTATCAACTTCTTTAACAATACCAATCGTTAACTCTCCATCTTCAGTAGAAATCTTTTTCCCTTCTTCTATCATCCACTTATCAATTTCACCAACACGATAACGATAACTCGCTTTATAAGACCCTTTTGATCCTTTTATCTTCATCTGTTGATCAAATGTTCTAACATCATTTGGATTTATACCTTCTCTTATTTGATCTAGTGTTGTGATATTCGAATCTAACTTAAACATTTCTTTATATCTATCTGTTCCCCAAATTTCACTAGAACTTTCCGTTAGAAAAAACAACCCTTCGTTTGTTAATGACAACGTTGTTTGGAATCTACTTTGTAAGTCTATAAAATCTTGCTTCAGATGTTCAAACTCATCCCTGGACTTAACTAGGTCGGTATGGGTAACTTTATCTCCAACCATAATTCTTCCTCGATATTTTGAATTAATGAAAATAGGACGTTCAATAACATGTATAACTTCCTTTTGTCCTTTTATATTAAGATACTCAAATTCGATGATGCGTTTGTCCTGCGTACTATTTGTCGCAACGTACCGCAAATAATATTGTTCAATAAAGTTATTGTCAATCTGTTGACTATCCATTAATCGAAATTGAATTGAACGGTTAACTATATCAATAAACTTCTTATCCAACACCTGGTTTTTACTCAACCCCATGTCGTGCAACAAAGAATCACTTATTTCCTTAATACGCTCGTTTTCATCCACAATTAAATGAACATTTGTGTTTAACTCTTTTAGTGTTTTAATAAAGATGTGGTAGTAACTACCACGTAAACTTGATATTCTAAATGTTAAAAACAATTCCAACGCAAAAACAATCAAATTAAACATTACAAATACGTTATAAATCATATAAGATGTCTGATTAGCATTAATCGTCTCATATAATGTAATAGCACCAAAGGATACTGTTAATGTAATGAATAAAATGACTACTTTCAGTTTATTTGCCTTTTCAATTAAGATGCTTTCATTAATGATTAAGAAAACACCAAATATATTTATTAATAACAAATAAATTGGGTTCATTTATTTCTCCTAGAAATTAAATTTTATCTACTAAAAATTCTGCTGTTTTTCTATTTGTAGCTAGTGGTACTTCATAAATATCAGCTAATCTTAACAAAGCTGATACATCTGGTTCATGTGGATGCGCGGTCAATGGATCGCGTAAGAAAATCACCATATCTATTTCACCCTGGCTGAGTTTAGCCCCAATTTCCTGATCGCCACCATATGGCCCCGATTTAAAACAATGAACTGGTAATCCAACTTCCGCTGTTATTCTTCTACCAGTTGTCCCTGTTCCAAATAATTGGTGTTTCGTAAACTTTTCTCTGTGTTTTGTTACAAAAGAAATCATATCTTCTTTTTTATTATCATGTGCAATTAAAGCTATTTTCATAATCATTCCTCCACCATTAATTATAGCACATTGTCTTCTTTTTGATTCAATGAAAAAGGTACTCTAGGTACCTTCTTAGTCTAAGTATTTTGTTAAGAAAGTTTGCAGTCCTTCTTTGTTTAAATTTCGCTCAATAAATCCATCGATTGTAATAGATATTCTACCAGTCTCCTCACTGACAACAATTGTCAAACAATCGAAGATTTCACTAATTCCCAGTGCTGCTCTATGACGAGACCCAATTGTTTTTGCTACTTTATCGCTTGATGTAGAGGGAAAATACGCCCCACAGCAGGCAATTTTACCATTTTTGATAATAACTGCACCATCATGAGTAGGTGCTTGGGTATTAAAAATAGATTCAATAATCTCTTCAGAGATATCTGCATTTAACACAATTGCCTTCTCAATATAATCATCTAGCGGTTGATTTCTTTCAATCGTAATCAACGCCCCTGTTCTATTCTTACTTAATGTTTCTACACTAGACATAATTGTTCTCATAAACTGACCCTCAGTCGCTTCTTTTTCTGAATTACTGAATCCCAGTTCAAAATTTTCAAAGAAATTTTTAATTTCAGTCGAGAAGATAAGAGCTAACAACAATACCCAATACGCCATGATACCATCAAAAATTATCCCTGCGAATGGTAATGCAAACAACTTAATCGCTACGTAAATTAAAAACATAATTAATACAAAAACCGTTTTGCGCTTTGCCTTCGCGTTTCTAAAGACAATTGATGCAAAAAATACGGACACTGATGCCAATATCAATAAATCTAATATAATAACTATAATACTATTACTTTGAAAATAATCTTGTAATATTTGTAAAAAATCCATCTATATCACCCCAAATGTTTCACAAGGTCTCGCATTTTAACAACTGTGCTATCCATTGCTAAATCATAAACGCTACTACCCTGGAAATCCTCTATAAACACATCCGCACCTGATTCAATCAACAATTTCATCATTGGGATATTTTCGGCATCATATGCATAATGAAGTGGAGTAGATCCATTTTCATCTGCTAAATCGATATATGCACCTTTTTGTAACAATAATTCAACAAACTCAATGCGTTTATATTTTACAGCGTAATGTAGTGGTGCTTGTTCACTCTCTGCACCAGCATTTACATCCGCCCCTAATCTAAGTAATGTTTCCGCTGCTTCAAAATTGTTTTTGCTAATCGCATAATGCAATGGGCTATCCCCATTTTTAGCAGCAACATTTACATTAACTCCAGCATCTACAAAAACCTTAATTAACTCTGTTTCATTAAAACGCGTTACTAAATGAAGCAATGTGAAGTCACGATATTCCTGGACATTTACATCAATTTCAGGAATGCTCATTAATTTTTCTAATTCCTTTTTGATTGCCGGTAAATCATCCTTATGTTTACGAACAAACTTAAAGAACCTACGAACTCTAGACTTATTTGCTACTTCCATTTAAAATCACTTCCTTCAACTGGGTTATTACTTCATCATGTCTGAAGAATAAATCATCAATTCCAATAACGAACTTATTGTAATCAGAATATTCTTCATCAAATAACATCTGCGTCTCCTCTAGTATATCACTCCTGTGATTATTGTTAAAAGTGATTTTAACAAGCGCATAGATATCATTTCCTTCACCAACAACAAAATCATATGGTGAAATCATCTTTCTTGCTGGATACCCTAAATCAAGTTTATCAACAACATAACTACTCAAGGGATCCAACTCCTCTGAAAGACGATCCATTAGCTTTTCATCAATATTTTCTCGAATTGCTTTTGATAAATACTCCTCTTCATCTAATATAACAATCTCACGAGAGTTTTTTAAACTAGATCGAATTGCTGCTTCAACACTTTCCCTTTTTCCTTTTGTTACTAAAATATATGTAACATCAGTACTTGGGATATACTCGTCATACAACAATACATATAATCTAGCTAACACCTCTTCTTGGTTCTCGATTAATTTAGATAATCTACTGTTAATCAAATTGTAAATCTCAACGCGTTCATCATTACTTATACAAACTACATTCACTCGTCTTTTAGTCTCCGTAAGCACATCGACAACTTTATCTATTACAGCCATACGATTTGTAATCTCTACTTGTTGTCTGAATAACACACCTTTATCCTCTTCTTGAATTAAATATGGGCTAATCTGATAATTGTTTTCAATCTCATATGATGGTTGATGTTTTATATAATTTAACATCGAATCAGCGATATTTATACTATCCTCATCAAATAATACTAATGTAGATTTTCCCATCGAAAATATTTTTTGGATATATGTAGAATGAATACGTTCCGCACCGTCAATTATCACTAAATCATATCCACTTCGATACTTATCAATACCCGATACATTCGACAACACAATTTTCTTTTTACGACGTGTTCTTATATTTAGTGCGCGTTGTTTGTGCACAAATAAATTTTGTTCATTAAACATCCGCATACTACCTAAAATATCTCTAGCGTCATAAGAGTGATAATATGTTTGAATCATCTCTTCATAAAACGCATATTTAAATTGATCTCTAATATTATTATGAATAATTCCGTTATTAATAAGTGAGGCCAATCTTAATTGATTGAAATTTCTTAGATTTTGAAGTGAATCGGTAAACTCTACCCACTGAACCATCTGTTTATGAGATGCAAACTGTGACAGATAAGAATCCAATAAATGCAACTCGTTCATAACAATCGGTTGTACAAAGAATCGATTCAGCTCCTCAATAAAGTCTTCCAATGAGTGTAATTTTAATCGTAACGAATACAACAACTCATTTACTTTTTTGTACTCGCGTTTTTTAAAATAAGAAATAGCACTATCTTCATTTTTAAAGATACTTAAAAACTTTCCGAAATTACGGATTGCAACACGTACCCCTTTAAATGGAGTAGTCATACCCGTATAATTATCACCAAACCACAATGAATAATTCGCTTCATTTTCCTCTAGCAATCTACTGTTTCGTTGATAGTTCTCTACTGTACGCATAATTGTTCTAATTTCCTGAACCGTTAGGTACTCTGGCTGCTTTTTAAAGTAATTGCGGATAACTTCTTCTGTGTTCATCAAGCGAAACGCTTGTTCTTTATAACGTTCTAACTCAACCTCTAAGTTGTCAATTCCCAACTCACTCATAGACTCAAACAATGAATCTTTAACAATGTAGGTATAGTTAGTAAAAACTTTCTCAAAGTTTGGCAACATCTCCGAAACTACTTTTCGATTGACTCTAAACTTCAATGTATACGGATTTTCAAAACCTACGATACCCCTAAACAGTGAAGTGTATTTATTATAGTCTTTTAACTCAATTTCAACTGTTAGCAGTGATGAAATCCTATCTTGAATAACTTTGATAATAGGTTTTGTTTTTACGTACTCTAATAATTTTTTTAGCAATTGAATTTTTCTTGATTTTCTTGTGCTGATAAATCGATTATTTGCATGTTGGTCTACCATTTTGAACACACTGGAAACTTCCGGTGTTTTTCTCACATTATCTTCTAAGGCTTCAATATATCGTTCAATAAAAACTTCTTCCATATCAACATCTATAGAAAAATAGTTTTGAACCTCTCGTTTCACCTTCATAAACTGTGTAACATACTTCTTATGTTCTAATAAGTATGCTAATACTTCTTTTTGTTCTTCCTTGGGTGCGTTTAACCATCTAACTTTAAACAACTCATTATTTATCAACTTAGAAAGTCCTATTACATAATTAGCAAAATCTCCCTCAAAAGAGATTTTCCACATTTTTTCATACTCTTCTTTGTAATATAATAAACTCTCAACAATTACCTCAAACTTCTCAATTTCAGTTTTTGAATAATTTTTTGAAATTAGTAACTTATTCATTACTTTATGCTTTGACTCATCGAAATAATCTCCATAAAGAGAATCTACGACCTCTACAGTGTTAATCTGTTTAATACTTTTTTTATAAGACATATTCAACGTTGTATCTAAACTTAAAGTTCTACCTGCAATACTATTCGCTGCATTTACATTTGATTTTGCATGTTCGAAAGCATCTCCTTCAAACCAACTACTTGGATATTGCAATGAGTTCATATAATCTAGATTACTTACATGGGTTGTTATATCATCATAAGTTGTCGGTAGCATAATCCCATAATTACTACGAACCTGTTTAATAATCGACTGTATATCTTCTAATAATGTTCTAATCACATTAATTTCTTTTACTGCATCTGCTTCTTTATATTTTGTACTACGTACGTCAATATCATTCCAATGCAAATCCGCAGGAACGATGTACTGTTCACTATCTAATATTATCTGTAACTTCTGAAGTGTCTCCACTATGTTTAAAACGTCCTGTTCCGTTAGCTCCTCAAAAAACTCAACTACACCTTCTTTTTGAGAAAGATCCCTTAATAACACTAACTCACCAAAACACTCAGCTATAGTTGCCCCTTTTTCCTCTAATAATAAGTTTTCTTGATATCCATGTAATAATTCTACTGTTTTTTTAAGTTGTCTAAACGGAATGGGATTTTCAGTTGTATTATCTATTGGGTTTTCATGTTCGGTATTTAGAACATCTTCTACAAAATCATTTAGCCCGATTTTTACAATAGCATCTGCCAAGGTTCTATAATTTTTCTCAGATACATAAAGAATGGACTTATTTCTAGTTACAAATTCCGCTAGTATATTTGCAAGTAACGCTACTTTTCTAGTACCCTGTTTTGCGTTAATCAAAGTATTGTTCCCTGACAAAATCGATTTTTTAATGTTAATCAACTCGTAATCCATCGGCAATAAATCACTATTTTTTTCTAAAAAATCAATTTTATGATCAATTGTAACAAAGCGTTTGTTCACCTTTGTTTTATGTTGAGGAAATAGAATCTTAAAATGTGTTAAATACATTTCATAGATTAATCTCCCATTATTCTCTTTTACTGACTGATTTAATTCAGTATTATCCAATGCAAAGATCTCTTTTTCAGAAACCTCTTCAAACTGACCAATATGTTCTTCTATCAATGGATTAACAAACGCCTCTCCATCTCTTACAATTTTGCTTCCTTCATTGAAGATACGAACTGGAATCAGAATAAAAGGCATCTTCTCTTTTAGAAGTTTCCAACTAATTGTTTGGAAAACTAAAAAGGCCTTCGTATAAGGATCATTCTTAACAATATTATCGATCAAACGTACTTTTGATAAGATGTGTTTTTCTTTATGTTTTTGAATCAGTTCGTTTTCATTTAATAAGAAACGATTCAATAATACGCTTTTTCCTTTAAGAATTCGTTTTAATTCTGAAATAGAAAGCGAATCAAATGTGAAACAATCAAAATCATCTCTTTGTATGTTCTGTAATCTTTCATCTAAATTATTGACGATAAAATCGTTCACAAGTTCACCTCCCCATCTCATATTCAGTATCTTTATTATACCGAAATATTCGCCTATTTACTATTATAGTAACTATAAAATGATACACTAAAAACAGTTCAAATTGAATGAAAAAATATTTTCTTCAATTCACATTTTATTTATAGTTACGAATAATAGCGTAGTTAAAAGAAAAAACAAAATAGTAACAGCATTGTTACTATTTGTTATGCGTATAAAAATAATATTACAAGTCTTTTTTTTCATTTATTTTTTTGTATAATTACAATAACCTCTTTAAGAGGTATTATTTTTTGGTAGAGGGTGATAATGTTGAAATACGATAGTAAACAAATAGAAAGTCTTAATAAGGATATTAAGCAGCATTTCCCACATGTTCATCCAATTGACTTTGGAATGGACCAATCTTTTGAAGGTGTATCTAGATTGGTAATGTTAGACCGATACACACAGAAAGATATTAATCAAAATACTCTGAAACAGGGTGACTTGGTTATTTGTATCGCCAAAGAAGACCCAAAATTCCCTGCTAGAGCAATTGGTAATATCCAATCAATAGAAGGTAATAATGTATATATCAAATTAGAAGATGAATACATTGGGGCTGCTCCTGATCAAAAAGACGGAGTCATTAAGAGAAAAAAAACTCAAATGGATAAACCTGTTGAGTTATATTTCGAACAAATCGCTTATCGTGTATCTAAAAACTTAGCGGATTCAGATCAAGCACAAAAAGATTTTTATGAAGAGATTAAAAGTTTGAACATCGTACCAGCCGGTAGGGTATTATTTGGGGCTGGTTCGGACAGCAATGTAACCTACTTCAATTGTTTCGTTATGCCTTTTATGCATGATTCTCGTGGAGGTATTTCAAAACACCGTGAACAAGTAATGGAAATTATGTCACGAGGTGGTGGAGTTGGAACAAACGGTTCAACATTAAGACCTAAAAATGCTCTTGCAAGAGGTGTTAATGGTAAATCAAGTGGTTCTGTAAGTTGGTTAAACGATTTATCAAGTTTAACAAACTTAGTAGAACAAGGAGGCTCACGTCGTGGTGCGCAAATGATTATGTTGGCTGATTGGCATCCAGATATCATTGAATTTATTATTTCTAAAATGCAAAATCCAAAAATCTTAAAATTCTTGATTGAAAACATAGATGATGAGGATATAAAAACACAAGCAGAAAACAAACTTAAATTCATTCCATTAAAAGATTCTGAAAGAGATATGTATGCCAACATCTTAGATTTATCAAAACACGTTAATTCATTTTCAAAAGAGATTTTAGATGAAGCAGAGGAACTAATTGCTCAAGGTGGGCGATATGAAGTTCAAAATCCTGATTTCTTAACAGGAGCAAATATTTCAGTAGCAATCACTGAAGACTTCATGAAAGCAGTCGAGCAGGATGCTATGTATGAACTCCGTTTCCCAGATGTGGATAACTATAACGACGAAGAAAAAGCAACTTACAATGCCGAATGGCAAGACTGTGGAGACGTAAGAGAGTGGTCCGCGCTTGGTAGAGGTGTTAAAGTTTATAAAACGATGAAGGCAAAAGATTTATGGAATCTTATCAACGTATGTGCAACATACGCTGCAGAACCAGGGATTTTCTTCATAGACAATGCTAATGACATGACAAACGCTGTTGGATACGGACAAAAAGTAGTTTGTACAAATCCATGTGGAGAACAACCACTTGCTCCATATTCAGTATGTAACTTAGCTGCATTAAACTTAGCAAATATGGTAGATAAAGAAAAAGGTGTTATTGATTACGAAAAATTAAAACGTACTATACACAGAAGTGTACGTATGCAGGACCAGGTAATTGATAAAACTCATTATTTCTTAGAAGAAAACAAACAACAAGCAACTGGCGAACGCCGTGTTGGTATGGGTGTAATGGGATTACACGATCTTCTTATTTGGTGTGGTGTACGCTACGGTTCATACGATTCATTACAAATAATTGATGAGTTATTTGAATTTATCGCAGTAGAGGCATATAGAGCCTCAATCAGTTTAGCAAAAGAAAAAGGTTCATTCCCATTCTTAACTGAAAAAGGTTCAGTTGAGCAATTAATGAAATCTGGTTATATTCAAAAATTACCTCAAGACATTCAAGAGGACATTAAAAAATACGGTATCCGTAACTCTCACTTGTTAACAATTGCACCTACAGGTTCAACTGGAACGATGGTGGGTGTATCAACAGGACTAGAACCATATTTCGCATTTAAATACTATAGAAGTGGTCGCCTAGGTAAATTTATGGAGGTAGATGCTCCAATAGTTGAAGAATTTGGTAAGCACAAACCTCAATTCAGTCATGGGAACTTACCTGATTATTTTGTTAGTGCTTCAGAATTAACACCTGAAGAACACGCGGATGTACAGTGCGCAATTCAAAGATGGATTGACTCTTCAATTTCTAAAACAGTAAATGCTCCAAAAGGATTCACAGTTAGTGATGTTGAAAAAGTTTATTATAGATTATACAAAGGTGGAGCAAAAGGTGGAACTGTTTATGTAGATGGTTCACGTGACGCTCAAGTATTATCACTTACTTCTGATGATTCACCAAAACAAATTGATTTAATTGATGAGTTAGGTGTTGAAATTGATGAGGTTCGTACTCCAAGAGAAGATAAATCACCTGTATCTAAACCATTAAAAAATGACCGTCAAGGTCGTGAGATTGGCGTGGAAGTTGGAGATATTTGTCCAATATGTAACGAAGGTACAGTTGTTGAATCAGGTGGATGCAATACATGTAATAACTGTAATGCTCAATTAAAATGTGGATTATAAAACAAAGCCCTAGCATCTAGGGCTTTTTCTTATTCCTTTATTTCACCAATTACATATAAATCTTCAGATACAATTTTCCCCTCTCGGTCATACGTTATCCACAAACCGTCTTTTTGGCCTTCTCTATAATGTGCATGTGTTTTAATCACACCATTTTCATAAAAGAATGTCCATTCTCCTTCTCTTTTTTCATCTACAAAAGGTCCCTCTGCTTTCAATGAACCGTCTGAATAGAAAATATTCATTCTTCCACCATCAATCTCAAAATCTTCATTATCTTTTTTTAAGATTCCGTCCTTATAAACTTCTTCAGATATAATCTGGCCTGTTGTATCATATGTAATCCATAAACCGTCTTTTTTATCGTTCGTATAGTGGGCATGTTGCCATACCACACCACTCTCGTGGAAGAACACCCATTGTCCCTCTCGTTTTGCCTTTTTATACTTTCCTTCTGCTTTTATTGAACCATCTTTAAAGAAGTACGTTAAATTTTCACCACTTAACTCATAAACTTTTTGGCCATTACTGTATTTCCTTTTACCTAACATAATGTGCCTCCTTTTTTTAATTGTATCAAACACTATTTAATCTATCAAAAAATGTGAACTCTTATTTGTGTCGATTGAGTGAAAATCTCGCTTATACACAATGTTTTTGCTATAATTCATTAGGTGATTTTATGTTTTTACCAATAACTAAAAAAGAAATGTTGGAACGAGGGTGGAGAAATCCAGACTTCGTATTAATCACAGGGGATGCTTATATCGACCATCCTTCCTTTGGTGCTGCTATTATTTCAAGAGTTTTAGAAAGTTATGGCTATAAAGTTTGTGTCTTAGCACAGCCCGATTGGACAAACATTGAAGATTTTAGACGCTTTGGAAAACCAAGACTTGGATTTTTAATAACATCAGGTGTTGTCGAATCAATGGTGAATCACTATACCGTTAGTAAAAAGAAACGGAACTTTGATGTATATACTCCTAACGGTGAAACCGGTAAAAGGCCTGATCGAGCTGTTATTGTATATTCAAACATGGCTAGACAAGCTTATAAAGATGTTCCAATCATTCTCGGTGGAATTGAAGCCAGTCTTAGAAGACTTGGGCATTATGATTATTGGCAAGATAAAATGCGTCGTAGTATCTTATTAGATTCAAAAGCAGATATCATCTGTTATGGAATGGGAGAAACATCAATAATAGAAGTGGCTGAGTCATTAAATAATGGTGTTGGAGTAGCTGATATCACTTGGATAAAAGGTACTGTATATAAGGCCAAAGGCGTATATGATGAACACATAATGTTGCCAACTTTCGATGAGATTAATAAAGAAAAGCTGAAGTACGCGGAAAGTTTCAATATTCAGAATCAAAACACAGATGCTTTAAACGCTAAAACACTTGTTGAATCCTACAACGATTGGTTAGTTATTCAAAACACACCAGGCATACCTTTAAACAGAAACCAACTTGATAGAGTATATGACCTTCACTACGAAAGAGACTATCACCCGATCTATAAAAAAATTGGACACATCAAGGCAATTGAAGAAGTAAAACACTCCATCATCGCTAACAGAGGATGTTCTGGAGGTTGTAGTTTTTGTGCACTGACTTATCACCAAGGAAGAACTATAAGTGCTAGAAGCAAACAATCTATATTGCTTGAAGCAAAAGAAATTATAGACACACCCGACTTCAAGGGCTATATTAACGATGTAGGAGGTCCAACTGCAAACTTTATGGAACCTATGTGTGATAATCAAAAAAAACATGGAGTATGTAAAACAAAACCGTGCTTATCTCCAAACTGTGCTCAGTTAAAGGTATCTCATAAGAGATATTTGGATGTTTTAACAAGTTTAAGAAACCTACCCGAAGTAAAAAAAGTATTTATACGGTCTGGGATTCGTTACGATTACTTAATGGAAGATAAGGACTCTTCATTCTTTAAGGCGTTAGTCAAGCATCATGTATCTGGACAACTAAGAGTTGCACCTGAACACATTAGTCCTGAGGTGCTAAAAGTTATGGGAAAACCCCAAAAAGAAATTTATGACGGTTTTGTGGACAAGTTTAAACAATATAATAAACAATTTAAGAAAGATCAATATATCGTTCCATATTTAATGAGTTCTCACCCTGGGTCAACAATTGATTCAGCAATTGAACTAGCAGAGTATTTAAACGCAACAAATCAATATCCTGAACAAGTTCAAGACTTTTATCCTACACCTAGCACATTAGCAACAGTTATGTTCTATACAGGTGTACATCCAACTACGATGGAAAAAGTCTATGTTCCAAAATTGGATAAAGAAAAAAAAATGCAAAGAGCATTAATGCAATTTAAAAACCCAAAAAATAGAAAACTTGTAAAAGAAGCTTTGGTCAAAGCTGGAAGACAAGATCTAATTGGAAACGAAAGATATTGTTTGGTGAGATAAAATGAGACATTTACAAACACTGCACAAAGTATTTGGTGCATTATTTAGTATTTATTATTTAAATGTATTTGCGTATTTAATATTAAGGCTATTCTTTAATTACTCGTTATTCGTGTTACCAGGTATAGCAGAAGTAATTTTATTGGTTCTATACTTCTTATTCATTGGAATACAGGCTTATAGAACTGAGGAAAACAGAGTGTTTCCGATTTTATTCTTAATTATGATAGGATTAATACTTGTATTACCTGAAATTGCATTTAATTACATGGGATTCTTTTTCTTGGTAACATATTATTATTTATTTAGAACTAGAAGTTTATTCACAATTCCAATGTCATTTATTGCATTTGGTGCATTGTTGGCTAGATTAGGATTATTAGCTCCAATCGGTTATGCACTAATGATCTATGGTTGGATTACATATGCTTTAAAAAAGCCTGTTAAATATTAACAGGCTTTATTTTATTTCTTTTTTTCTTGTTCCTTTAAAAAATCAGATAAATTTTCATATTCTATCGCGGTAGGGATATCGTTTTCTACTCTTGTAAAGAAAACTTGATCTAGCATCATTTTTTGATATCTAAAACCAATATAGATTTGATACAGCCCCACTAACACTAATAGTCCTACCGAAACATAAATTGATGTTATAAAAAAATCATTATATTCAAATCTATTAATAAAGATCATCATAAATCCAGATAACAAAGGAATGTAAGGAACATATTTTGCATAGTCTCTAAAAATCAATCGAAATGCAGTAACATATCCACTAGTACTCTCAATTCTTAGGTCCATCAGCTTTTTACCCACAGAACCTCTTAATAACACACCTACAACTCCACTTGTAATCAATGTAAATAACAAGAAGAATGGGATTGCGATAATATGTTGCATAATCAATAAGGCAGTCAATCCTGTAATAAATGATTCTGAAATCAATCTACCTACTATTAATGCCAAAACTGTCGATACACCAAAGATTGCTAAATCAATGAAGTATGCCGCTGTTCTTCTTCCAATCATCGTTGTTCACCTTCCAATACTTTTTCATATTCATTCATCAAATTAATTATATCATCTATTGAACTAATCTCATTTAACTTTCTTTTGAAAACAGTCGCATGACGCAGCCCTTTAACATACCAAGCTACATGCGTTCGCATTTCCAA
>PPCM01000318.1_pt1 | contig 55246 bp, 52 predicted proteins | sample 1555541 | NCBI WGS metagenome assembly PPCM01 (sample SAMN05284479, study PRJNA326546) | Marine sediment metagenome, whole genome shotgun sequencing project. | isolation source: marine sediment | place: Germany: Wadden Sea | collected 2012-09-05
TAGGTGTGCCCAGCATGGGTACAATCTAACGGGTTAAAGTCCCGAGCGCATCCTGGTAGTGGAAAGCGCATAGCCTAAGACAAGGGTGTCCATCGCGAGGTGGAATCTGAAGGAAGTCCGTGGGCAAATCTCTGGTCTGACGAACAGAAATCACATATAAGGCATACATCTGTGGGTAAGGTTGCCTAACAAACTAAAGCCCGATAACTACTCGAAAACAGGTGGTGTAAATGTGGCAGATAGATAGAGAGGAAGATTGTGTTCTTACCTGGGGAGGTCTGATGGATATGTCATGATGATGGATTTCTAAATGACAACCCATGCAGTGATGTATGGCTGAACTATCAGAAGTCAGCAGACGTCATAGTACTGTTTCGGCTATAGACGAAACAGGAAGGACTGAACGATGGAGGTTTTGTGGAGGTGAAAGTCACAAAGAATTATGATGAAAGCAGAAAACTTCATAAAGAAGGCTGTCAATGGGAAAGTAGAGTGGAACTTGAGGATACCATAGAAGTGCCTAGTGATTCTTTGACGGCTGAACAGAAACAAGACGACCGAAAAGCATATGATAGTATGCTTCTTGAGAAGATTCTAGACAAAGAAAATATGAATTTAGCATATAAGAATGTCAGAAGAAACAAAGGAAGCCATGGGATTGATAAATTAACTATAGATGAACTTCTAGAGTATTTAAAAGAACATGGTGCAGAACTTCGAGAGGAAATACTATCGGGGAAATATTCCCCCAAAGCCGTTAGACGAGTAGAGATTCCGAAAGATAACGGTCAGAAAAGGAAACTTGGCATACCAACTGTAGTTGATAGAGTCATCCAACAGTCAATGCTCCAAGTGCTAACTCCAATATTTGAGAAGAGATTCTCGGATAACAGTTATGGATTTAGGCCAAAACGAAGTGCTCATGATGCACTCCAGCAAAGTAAAAGATTTATGAACGATGGTAACATGTTTGCTGTAGACTTAGATCTAAAATCATACTTTGATACACTTAATCATGACATACTAATGGGTCTAGTCTATAAGGAAGTCAAGGACAAGAGGGCCATTACTTTAATTAGGAAATACCTTCAAGCAGGTGTTATGGAGAAAGGCGTGATTACAAAATCACAAAAGGGCGTACCGCAAGGTGGTCCGCTTAGTCCACTGCTATCAAACATTATGCTTGATGTTCTTGATAAAGAGTTGGAGCAGAGAGGTTTGTGTTTCGTAAGATACGCAGACGACTGTAACATCTATGTGAAAAGTGAAAGAGCTGCGCATAGAGTGATGGCAAGCATTACGAACTTCATTGAAGGCAAACTCAAGCTTGAAGTAAATGAAGAGAAAAGTTCGGTGTGTAAACCAACGAAGCTAAAATTTCTAGGCTACTCCTTTTACAATTCAAGGGGGAGCGTAGAGCTCAGAGTGCATGAGAAATCAATCAAGAATTTAAAATCGAAGCTGAAGTACCTAACTGGCAGAAGTAGAATTGGCAACATCAAAATTACTTTTGCAAGACTTAAGCAGATTATCATTGGTTGGGTGAATTACTTTAAATTGGCTAGGGTAAAAACGAAGCTGAAAGAAATCGATGAATGGCTGAGACGACGCATTCGAATGGCTTACTGGAAACAATGGAAGAAGCCTTCTACAAAATTCAAGAATCTCAGGAGACTTGGAATAGATGAGAGCAAAGCGTTTGAGTTTGGGAACACAAGGAAAGGCTACTGGAGAATATCCAATAGCCCTGTACTTAACATGTCAATCACAAATGCACTTCTAAAGAAAGCTGGATTAATATCCTTATCTGAGGTATATGCAAAAGTAAGTTAATCTATCGAACCGCCGTGTACCGAACGGTACGCACGGTGGTGTGAGAGGACGGTAATTAAATTAATTACCTCCTACTCGATTATGAAGGGGTTGACTTTTTTTAAGATAGAGCACTTTCTATAGGAAGCTAGAAACAGTAGTTCCATCAAGACCCAATTTTGATGGAATCCAGTAAAATCAACATATAAACTTGATTATTTTTTTAATAAAAAACAATTGTTTTTTGATTTAACAAAAACCTCATGGGTATTAGTGAATACACAGCAATAATATTTATTAAATCTAGTAAATCATTGCATCCGCTCAATTCAGTGACCTAAAGAGCAAAAACACAAATTATGGAGGGGGCTTATGATGAAATCAATCAAAGCACAATTAGTAGCAAGTTACACAGCATTATTAGTAGTTATTTTAGTATTTATTGCGGGAATCAGTATTTATTTGGTAAACAGTTACATGGGAAATTTAGCGACCGAAACTTTGGAAAGCAAGCTAAACGGAGATGTAAATGCCCTGAATATGACGGTTCAAAAAACTTATGGCAAGTTGAAATTGCAAGAAGGGGTATTAAGAAAAGAAAATGGGCGTGATATTCGTGATGACTTCCAACTGGTAGATCAGATCGGTGAGGAACTAGGTGTGGTTGTGACAATTTTCCAGTCAAAAGGTGATGACTTCGAAAGAATTGCGACCAACATTGTCAAATCTGATGGCAAACGTGCTGTTGGCACCCTGTTAGGAAAAGACAGTGCCGCTTATGGCAGTATCGTTGGAAAAAAAAGATTTACAGGCCAAGCGGATATTTTAGACAAACATTATTTAACCGTCTATGATCCGATTGTTTTAGAGGGACAAATAGCTGGGATTTTATTTGTCGGTGTCAGCACGGAACAAGTTGATGAAACCATCGGTCACTCATTAAAAGCCTTTGTAAAATCCTTTAGTGTGATTATTTTGGTAACTTTATTACTAGCAGTAGGTATAACAATCGTTATTGGAACGCGATTATCAAAACCCCTTATTGCAGTGACGGATGTTTCTGTTGAATTAGGTAAAGGGAATTTAAGTGTCCAGCTAGACGAACGGTTGCTGAAGAATAAGACGGAGATTGGTCAACTGGCCAACAGTTTTGAACAAATGCGCATAAGCCTAAAAGCGCTTATTGGAGATATTCAACACATCTCTAAAGATATGCTGGAATCTTCAGACGCCCTGAACCTAATTGCGAGAAATACTTCGGAGGCCAGTACTGAAGTATCCAAAAATGTAAATGAAATTGCTCAAGGAGCAATGGACCAAGCGGAAAATACAGAAAGTGGGACTCAAGAGGTCGCGGCCCTTGGTGAGTTGATTGATGAAAACAGTGAGATTTTAAATGATACGAAAGCAATTGTACAAGATTTCTCTCGCCTTTCTGAAGAAGGACTGGAAACGATGGAACGATTGAATAGTCGGACAGAACAAAGCATGAAGGTGAATGATGAGATCACAGTTAGTATTGAATCGACTCAACATAGTTCAGATAAGATTTCTGCCGCCAGTGAACTCATTCTTTCGATTGCAGATCAGACCAATCTTTTGGCACTTAATGCTGCCATTGAAGCGGCTCGTGCAGGGGAAATGGGCAAAGGATTTGCCGTAGTGGCAGATGAGATTAGAAAACTCGCTGAGGAGTCTAAACAGTCATCAGAAGAAATCAACCAGATCATTTTAGAGCTTTCCGAAAATGCAAGAAACGCCAAGCAAATGGCTCTAGAATCTTCCAAAACAATGGAAGAGCAAGTTGTGGTCGTCACTGAAAATCAAGAAGTCTTTAAAGAAATCTATAGAATAGTAAGCAATTTGGAAGGAAAGTTTGGTCAAATGGAAGGCTCTAGCCAAACAATGATTGTTAAGCGAAATAATCTGCTTGATGTCATGCAAAATTTATCAGCGATTGCAGAAGAAAATGCTGCCAGCTCAGAAGAAGTTTCATCGACAGTAACAGAAATCATCGAAGCCATGAACGCATCGGCAGAGTCTTCAAACGAATTAAATAAGATTTCTAAGACTTTAGATGAGAACGCAAATAAGTTTACAATATAATAGTATTCAATAATAAATCTTAAACAGTTTCAAAATGAATTACAGTTGTATGTCAGGATCACATTGAACAGTCTTCTATGTGGTCCTTTTATAGAGAGTCAAGTTCATAATAGAAAAAAAAAAGAAAACACTTGACCTTTTATACATGGCTATGTATAATTAATCAAAAGTTGATATGGTAAATGCAATTGAGGGAAAGAAAATACACAGTAGCTGGTACAGCGAAGCAGGAGATGGTGTGAGCCTGCACGATGCGAATGTGTTGAGAACTTTTCTGAGCATCTCACAAGAAAACAAGTAAGGTGAGACGGCTGTCCACCGTTATGTGGAATAGGTATCGGACAAATCCTGTACTGAAAATGAGTGAGCTGTTAATGCTAAAATGGGTGGTACCGCGGAGAGATTCGTCCCAGATTACAGGATGATATTTGTAAGAATTCTACATCTGATAAGCGTGTAACGGTATTGAGAGAATAATTTATATGATCCTAAGAGGGTCATTTTTTTTTGAATGTAAATGAATATTTATGCATTTAGACGAATAAAAACTGGAGGGTGTGTTATGAAAGGTTATTTGGTTTTAAGTGATGGAAGTTTTTATGAAGGGACAATATTTGGTGATTCAAAATCAGAAGTAGGTGAATTGGTATTCAATACCTCGATGACAGGATATCAAGAAATCATGACAGATCCATCATATTATGGACAAATCGTTATGATGACGTATCCACTTATCGGAAATTATGGTGTCAATGATGTCGATCACCAAAATGATAGGTCGTTTATTAAAGGGCTCGTGGTGAGAGAATGCAATGAGTTTTTTTCCCATTGGAGAGGGAATAAAACATTGAACGATTATTTAATTGAACATCAGGTCATTGGTATCAAAGACATTGATACAAGGGCGCTGACTAAAAAGATTAGAAATATCGGTACGATGAAAGCAAAAATAATAAAGGATAAATCAACGATGACTCAATGTATAGCTGAGTTGAGGGGAACAGATATAACTGACCATGTGGCTCATGTCACAACAAAGGAAGCATATGAGGTATTCGTTGAAAGTCCTAGGTACAAAGTTGCTGTAATGGACTTTGGCATAAAGAAAAATATGATCAATGCATTTATTGACAGAAATATTGAACTGAAAGTTTTTCCGGCGTATGCAAGCCATGATGAAATCATGGCTTATGAGCCAGATGGATTATTTCTATCTAATGGTCCAGGCGATCCAGAGGAGTTAGTGCCGGTTGTTAGCGAAATAAAAAGTTTTTTTGGGAAGCTGCCAATTTTCGGGATATGTCTTGGTCATCAATTATTGGCCCTAGCTTATGGTGCTAGGACTGAAAAGTTGAAATATGGCCATCGTGGTGGTAATCATCCAGTCAAGGATATTAAGAAGGAACGTGTTTATATAACGGCACAAAATCATGGATATGTTGTAGTCGAAAATAGCTTGAATTTAGAAAGAGTTGAAATCACACACTATAATGTCAACGATTTATCAATTGAGGGCTTAAAGCATAGGGAATTTCCAATTATGAGTATTCAGTATCATCCAGAAGCATCACCAGGACCAGTCGATTCAGACTACATATTTAGTGAATTTGTTGAACTGTTGAGTGAAGTTCATCATGACAGTGGAACAATTAAATGAATTAGAGCGGAGGTTGTTATGAAAGATTATAAAAAGATTATGGTTATAGGATCGGGTCCGATTACAATAGGTCAAGGGGCAGAGTTTGATTATTCAGGCACTCAAGCATGCCAAGTATTAAAAAATGAAGGCTATGAAGTTCTACTGGTGAATTCAAATCCAGCTACTATTATGACAGATAAAGAAGTGGCAGATATCATTTACTCAGAGCCACTGACAGTTGAGTTTTTAGAAAAAATTATTGCGAAGGAGTTACCCGATGCCTTGATCGCGGGAATGGGTGGTCAAACAGCACTTAATTTGTCAATGGCACTATACGAACAGGGAATTTTATCAGCATATGGCGTGGCTGTCATTGGAACAACAATTGACTCGATAAAAAAATCTGAGGACAGGGAGTTATTCAAGAATGAAATGGAAAAAATAGGACAACCTGTTTTAGAGTCAAATGTCGCGAGTACAATTGATGAGGCTATCGAAGTGGCAAAAATAATTGGACTGCCTGTTGTTGTAAGACCTGCATATACACTTGGAGGAACAGGCGGTGGCATTGCTGAAACAGAAGACGATCTAATTGCGATCACTGAAAAAGGACTACAGTTTTCAATTACAAATCAAGTCCTTATTGAAAAATCAATAAGGGGTTGGAAAGAAATTGAATATGAGATGATGCGTGATTCCAAAGGAAATGTTATTACTGTTTGTAATATGGAAAACATGGATCCAGTTGGGATACACACGGGAGATAGCATTGTAGTGGCACCATCACAAACATTAAGCGATGTAGAATATCAGTTGTTGAGAAAAGCATCTATAGACATAGTAAACGCTCTAAAGATAGAAGGTGGATGTAATGTTCAGTTGGCCATAAATCCTGCATCAATGGAATATTATATTATAGAAGTAAATCCGAGGGTTTCAAGATCATCTTCACTGGCTTCAAAAGCTACCGGTTATCCTATTGCAAAAGTATCGACTAAGATTGCCTTGGGATATGGGCTTGACGAAATTGATAACGAAATTACTGGAAAGACCAAGGCGTGCTTTGAACCAACTTTAGATTACTGTGTGGTTAAAATTCCAAAATGGCCCTTTGATAAGTTTAAAATGGCTGATAAATCTCTTGGTACAACAATGATGGCGACTGGTGAGGTTATGGCAATAGGCAATAACTTCGAGTCGGCGCTTTTGAAGGCTATTCGTTCACTGGAAATTGGATTGCATGGGTTGGAAGTTAAGATGCTTAAAAAAATGACTTTGCAAGAATTGTTCGATGAGACGGATAAATCTGGCGATACGCGACTATTTGTCATTTCTGAATTAATCAGACGACAAGTGAGTATCCTATCCATTCATCAGATGACAAAGATTGATTTGTTTTTTCTTGATAAATTGTATCAGATCATTGAATTGGAAAAGATTATCAAGGATAGGAAACTGGAGTTTATTACACCTGATGAGATGCAATTGTTAAAGAAAAAAGGGTTTTCTGATGAAGGTATTTCAATGTTGATGTTAGGAACAACAGCAAAGGATGTTTATAACTATAGAATAAAGCACACTATCTTACCGACCTATAAAATGGTGGATACCTGTGGTGGTGAGTTTGAAGCAGAATCCCCCTATTATTATTCTACCTACGACCAAGTTGATGAAGTGATTGTATCTGACAAGAAGAAAGTGATTGTCGTTGGTTCAGGACCAATTAGAATCGGTCAAGGCGTGGAGTTTGATTATTGTTCGGTACATGGTGTATTGGCTTTGAAAAAAATGGGCATTGAAGCTATTATTGTCAATAATAATCCAGAAACAGTGAGTACAGATTTTGATATATCTGACAAACTTTATTTTGAACCAATTACGGAAGAGGATGTATTGCATATCGTTGAGAAAGAAAAACCACTGGGTGTTATTTTACAGTTTGGAGGTCAGACTGCGATTAAACTGGCTCAATTCCTTAATGATATGAATGTTCCTATTTTAGGCACCTCTTTTAATAATATTCATGCCACAGAAGATCGAGGATGTTTTCATGATGTGTTGAAAGAGAATACTATACCTCAGCCACAAGGAATTGGTGTGTGGAACATAGGCCAGGGGTTGGACGAGGCAAAAAAGCTAGGTTATCCGCTCTTGGTAAGACCAAGTTATGTAATAGGTGGCTTTGGAATGGAAATTGTATATGATCCTATGCAGTTAGAACAATACTTAGGTGCAGCTTTTAACCAAGATGATAAAAATCCTGTTCTAATTGACAAATACATGAAGGGATTAGAAGTTGAAGTAGATGCAGTCTGTGATGGGACACATACGATTATACCAGGAATTATGGAGCATTTAGAGTGCTCAGGTGTTCATTCAGGTGATTCGATATCAATTTATCCACCACCAACAGTCAATAAGATTATCAAAAATAAGATTGTAGATTATACAACGAAAATCGGAAAAGCATTAGGATTATACGGCATGTTTAATATTCAGTTTATCGTGACAGGGGATGACGTCTATGTTATTGAAGTGAATCCGCGATCTTCTCGAACGGTGCCTTTTATTTCCAAGGTAACAGAGATTCCAATGATAGAGATAGCCACTCGGGTGATGTTAGGTGAAAAGCTATGCGAGATCGGATATGGCCACGGATTAGTAGAGGAAAAACAGTTTTATGCTGTGAAACATCCCGTATTCTCAATGGATAAAATCAAGGATACAGAAGTGGCGCTAGGACCAGAAATGAAATCTACAGGAGAAGTGATGAGTATTGAAAAGGATTTGTCGAAAGCGCTTCTAAAAGGAATAATAGCCTCTACTGGTGAAATACCAATAGTCGGTAAGGCTGTTGTAAGTATAGCTGATAGAAGTAAGGAGGACAGTATCCTTCATGTAAAAGGACTGTTCAACTTGGGATATGAAGTCATTATGACGCCTGGCACTTATTCTTACATGTTAAAAGAGATTGGGTCGACGATTAAGTGTACAGTGGTTGAACATGAGAAGGTTACAGAATTGATCAACAACGATGAAGTGAAACTTGTCGTTAACATGCCAAAAGTAGGTAAGGATGTTAATAAGTCAGGCTTCAAAATTAGAAGGGCGACAACAGAAAAGAAGATTTTGTGCTTAACGTCTCTAGATACTTTTGGCGCTTTTATCGAGACCATGAGTAAAAAAATTAAACCTGAAGAAATCAATGTATATAATGTGTGTGATTTATAGTGGAGGTTGATATGAAAGTAGGCGTAATAGGGGCGACTGGATATGCAGGGCAGCAACTCGTGGGACTGCTGTGTCATCATCCGAAGGTAAAAATCGAATTTTTAAGTTCATATACTTACGCGGGTATGAAGTACTCAGACGTATATGGTGTATATAAAGAACGTTTGGATTCAAAGTGTATTGGTATGGATCAAGCAATGGAACGATTGGATTCGATTGATGTGTTATTTATTGCTTTACCACATGGAAAATCATTAGAACTTATCGAAAGCATGAAGAATAAGGCAATTAAGATTATTGATTTTGGAGCGGATTTCAGAATGAATGATATTGAAGTTATTAAGCAGTGGTATGGAGTGATTCACACAGACAAAAGATTATTGGAGAGTGGCGTCTATGGACTGCCAGAAGTTTTTAGAGACCAAATAAAGACAGCATCCTTAGTTGCAAATCCAGGGTGTTACCCAACTGCATCGATTTTGGGGTTGCTCCCAATTATTGGAGAGGATTTTGTTGATGACACTTCAATCATTATTGATGCTAAGTCAGGGATTACAGGTGCCGGAAGAAAAGAGACCCTAGCTCTTAGCTATTGTGCAGCTAATGAAAATTTTAAAGCTTATAGCATTGCAGAACATCGGCATACGCCTGAGATTGAAGAAGTTCTATCACTTGTTCGGAAATCGGATATTACGGTTAGTTTTACACCTCATCTTGTTCCTATGCAAAGAGGGATTCTTGCAACAATTTATATCTCTCTTACGTCAACGATTGATTTGGAGAAGGTAGTGACCCTTTACAAGGATTATTATAAAAATGAGCCATTTGTTCGAATTGTAGAGGCCTTGCCTGAGACAAAAAACGTATGCAGGACGAATTATTGTGATATCAGTATCAAACACGATGTGAGAACCAATCGTCTGATTATTGTCAGTGCCATAGACAATTTAGTTAAAGGATCAGCTGGTGCAGCAATACAGAATATGAATCTCATGCTGGGGTACTCAGAAAAAATGGGATTAAACACTGCGTACTACTATTTATAGTAATGGGTGAAATTTTAAAAAAGGGGGATGGTAATGTGTTAACTTATAAAAAATTATGTGTCAATAGAATAGATACCATAAAGCCATTATGGGATAAACTAAGTGCTTACCATCAAGGGGTGTCCGAATATTTCAGAACGGATTTTGAAACAGATAATTATTTGACAAGGAAGGAAGTCATAAAAAAGAAAGAACATGTTCAGATAGTCATCGCTTATTATCACAATAAACCTGTTGGATATCTAATTGCATCGGTGAATAAGGGGGAAGGTGAAATAGATTCTCTTTATGTTGATACACATTATAGGGGAAGTGAAATTGGTGATGTGTTGATGACCGTGTCTTTGGAATGGATCAAAACATTTTCGCCAGAGACAATAAAAGTAAGCGTTGCATATGGCAACCAGGTACTTTCTTTTTATGAGAAGTATGGTTTTTTTCCAAGATCTATTATTTTAAAAGAAAACGGGGGATATAGAGATGAATGCAGTAATAGATAATTTAGTTGAGATGGGGCACTTTATAAAACAATTTGAGAATAAGACATTTGTCATTAAAATTGGAGGATCCATTATGGGATCGTCAAAAGAAAAAGAAGCTTTTATAGACGATGTTATTCTTATGAAGAAATTAGGCATCAACATAGTTATTGTTCATGGTGGTGGCCAATTTATAACAGAAAGACTTGAAACACTAGGCATTCAGACAGGATTTGTTGATGGCTATAGAGTAACTGATAGCATAGCCATGCAAGAGATAGAAATGCTTTTGTCAGGAAGTATAAATAATGAATTGACAATGTTGTTTAACAATAAAGGTATCAAAGCAGTTGGAGTAAATGGCAAAGATGGTGGATTGCTTATGGCAAGTAAAAAGCAGTTGAAATGCAATCATGTAGGAGAAATTCATCAGGTAAATCCAGAACATGTAAATTTATTGCTGGAGAATGGATTTTTACCGGTTATTTCTCCAATTGGATATGATAAAAATGGTGCTACATACAATATAAATGCAGATGATGTTGCGGCAGAAATATGTGGGGCATTAATGGCGGAAAAGTTATTGCTGGTGACTGATGTAAAAGGCGTTTATAAAGTGTTTGGAGACGAAGGAACCTTTTGTTCGACACTTACATCAGTAGATGCAAGTCATTTAATTAGCAGTGGTAAAATAAAGGGTGGTATGATTCCCAAGATAAAAAGCTGTCTGTCCTCTCTAGAAAAGGGCGCTCATTCAGCACATATAATTAGTGGCATGGTCGAACACAGTCTATTGATTGAAGTTTTTTCAAATGATGGCATAGGCACAATAATATTATGATAGGAGGGTTGTAAATGTATAATCAATGTATCTTAAATACCTATAAAAGAGTCGATTTGGTCGCTGAAAGTGGTAGCGGATGCTGGCTGCTGGATACTAAAGGTAACAAGTATCTTGACATGGTAGCTGGAGTGGCTGTTAACAGTCTTGGTCATTGTCATCCTGCAATAACGGATACGATTAAGAAACAAGCAGAGAAACTGCTCCATGTTTCCAACATATATTGGACAAAAGAGCAGGGGCTACTTGCTGAAAAATTGATAACTCTTTCTGATCATAAAGGCGTATTCTTCTGTAATAGTGGGTCCGAAGCAGTAGAGGGTGCATTAAAAGCTGCTAGAAAGTATGGGAAGACAAGAAGTAGAGTCAAACAAAAGATTATTTGCTTCAACAATTCTTTTCATGGTCGTACAATGGGTTCTCTAAGCGTTACAGCACAAAAAAAATATCAAGAACAATTTGAACCCTTGCTGGGAGATGTCATTACCTGTGAATTTAATAATATTGAAAGTGTGAAAAACAAAACACTTGAGGATGTATGTGCAATTATTGTGGAACCGATTCAAGGTGAAGGAGGCGTTTTATCAAGTACACAAGAGTTTATGGAATCACTAAAAACGCTTTGCATTGAAAATGACATATTGTTAATTTTTGATGAAGTTCAATGTGGAATCGGACGCCTGGGAACCTTTTATGCTTATGAGACTTTTCGTGTTATACCAGATATTGTTTGTATGGCTAAAGGTCTCGGTGGCGGTCTACCATTAGGCGCATTTATGGTGAGTGAAAAAGCGGATGTACTCACCTTTGGAGACCATGGGAGTACTTTTGGAGGAAATCCGCTGGTGAGTGCTGTAGGAAAAAGCGTCGTGGATATCATAAGTGAGTCGTTATTTCTAATAGATGTGAAGAAAAAAGGGGAATATTTAAAAACTCAGTTGAATCAAATGAAGAAAAGATATTCATGTATCAAAGATGTTCGTGGTACAGGCTTGATGCTTGGAATAGAACTCGATAAAGGCAGTAAAGATATCATTGAGAAAGCTTTCAAGGAGAATCTATTGATTATTGGCGCAGGCGAAAATATTATAAGGATTGTACCACCATTGACGATATCATACGAGGAAATAGATATATTTATACAAAAATTCGAAAAGGCACTGTGTTAAAAGGGAAAAAGTCACTTCAACTAATGAAGTGGCTTTTTATCTTGTCCAAATGACCACTTATTGTCTTATAAAGACTACTTGTGTCTCAATCATCAAAATATCGGCAGTTCCATACTACAATAAGCATGTAAGAAATACAGCTCATAAGATAGGTTGAAGGGAGAAATACAATGAATACTTTGGGAATACAACAACACAAGCCAATATCAAAAAAAGAAAGAATTTTTGAATTGGACATCATTAGAGGCTTTGCTTTGATTGGGGTTTTACTGGTCAATATGTTTGCATTTAACACCACATTTTTTAATGAGACCTTTGCGACGACTTTATTGAAGAATCCTTTAGTAGCAAATGGCATATTAAATAAAACAATAGCCATAGTAGTGCAACTTTTTGCTGAAGGCAAGTTTTATACTATATTTTCTTGTCTATTTGGACTCGGTTTTTATATTTTTATGGACCGGGCAGAAAAGAAAGATTTGTCCTCAAGAAAATTATTCTTGAGACGTACGATCTTCCTTTATATATTTGGACTTGTCCACTATACACTAGTGTGGTGGGGAGATATTTTACACGTTTATGGATTGATCGGTTTCTTATTGATCTTCTTCAAAAATTGCCAGGTCAAAACCATAAAGAGATGGATTATTGCCTTACTGACAGTTTCAACGATTCTTACCGCAGGTTTTACTCTTTTAGGAGAAATGGCACCATTAGCGATGGAGGCGGAAGCAATGGAAGCTCAAGGACACTATTTCAATTCAATGGTGAAAGACTCAATTACCCTTTATCAGAATGGATCATTGCTTGAAACAATACAGTATAGACTCACAAGAGAAACAGGCTATAGAGTGATGGGGCTTATCGTACAGATCCCCAAAATATTAGGGATGTTTCTGATTGGTCTGTACATTGGGAAGAAGGGAATTTTTAATGACCTTGATGGTCATAGGGGAATCATTAGAAAAACGTGGCAGATAAGTGGAGTAATAGGTGGATTAACAACTTTGATCAGTATTATGATGCTATTCTCCTTAATACCTATTGCACCATTGTTTTCGAGTTCAGTTGCAATACTCTTTAAAGAAATAGGTACCATTTTCCTCTCGATTTTTTATATGACAAGTATTGTTCGGTTGATGAAACGTCCTGCAGTTGCAAAAATACTGATGCCGCTTCGGTACGTTGGACAAATGGCACTGACTAATTATCTGACACAATGTGTTTTTGGATCGCTTATCTTTTACGGTCATGGATTAGGTCTTGTCCAGAAGGTAGGTCCCGTAACTTGTGTACTGCTGACTGTTGTAATTTTTGGAGTGCAGATTCCCTTTAGTAAACACTGGCTTGGAAAGAATCAATATGGGCCTTGCGAGTGGGGATGGCGACGTTTGACATATGGAAGGGCACTATAGTAAAGGGAATAAAAAGAGAGATAGACATAAGAATGATTATCGTTTATCCTTGAGTAAATGAATTAAAACAACTTGAAAGAGGATTGTTATGAATATACAAATTTTGTGTTCCGATGCAGTTAGGGAAAAACTGATTAAATGTACTCGAAAGACTTCTATTAACATTACAGATGATGCAAAAGTTTCCCTGGTCGAACGTGGGTACCCGCTTGTAGAGGGAAAGATATCCGTAGTGTTTGACGGCATTGATTACGATGAAGTAATCGAATTGCTGTTAACAAGTGGTGAGGGTATTGATCTTGAAGACCAAACCATCATTGGATTTTCGAATAACAGGTATGCGCTACTTGAACTGTCAAAAATAGATTATATTGAGGCCCAAGGTACACAGGTCAGTTGTTTTGTCGATGAGGACATGTTCGTTGTGAAGAAGACCTTAAGTCACTATGAAAGTGAATTAAAAGGTGTCGGCATCGTAAGAATCAACAAGTCTCAGCTGGTCAATATAAGAAATGTCAAAGAAATAATACCGTGGTTTAATTCGAGGCTTGTATTTGTTTTGGAAGGTGGAAAAGAACTTGAAGTGTCGAAACTGTATTCCAAGGCAATTAGAAAAATGCTGAATCTGTAGGAGGAAAATCATGTTGGATAAAATTAATTATAGAAGTCTTGTGACGTCTTTTGGAATTGGCGTCGCAATAAGCTGTAGCTTTCAGTTGCAGTTAACGGAGAGTATTGAAGTAAAATCATTTTTAATGGTGGCATTCGCTGGCGGAGGTATAGGTTTTCTTATAGGTGCCATTGCAGAAATCATTACTGCTTTTTTACCAGTTTCATTGGCAAAGCCTAAAACGTATTTTTTAATCAGTGGTGGCATTGGATTAGGGCTTACAATAATTGTGTTGATGCTTTCAAAGCTGATGCTTAAGGAGTCTATGGACGTCGATATGTTTAGGACTATTGTATTAATTGCAGTGAGCATTGTCGCTGTGGCGAATGTGTTGGATTTTAAACATTACAAAAAAGCCAACAATCATCTGGAAGCCTATAAACGAGAATTGGCAAAATAGATTGGGATCGTTATTACAAGAAATTGTAAGTACTTATTGGGAATCACATGTTCATCACATTCTTATCACATAAGACCGTGATAATCTGACCTTGTACATAAGAGAGAGGATTGATGGAAGGAGAGAGAACGATGAAGATGAAACCAACGATGGTGATTACTATAATTGGCATACTAATTATGGGAATTGTATCGAGTTATGGTATTGAGTTGGATAGGGATGCTGAGGTCTCTATAGAAACAGTCGCATTAAGTGAAGGTGCGGGTAACAATGACAAACCATATAAAATTGTAGATACAGGAGTCGATAGCTTATTTACAGATAAAAGAGTAGTTAGTGAGCTGACCGATACCGATTCGTTTTACGGTCAAGATGCCCATTACACTGGATACAAACCAAGCTATACAGACAATGGTGATGGTACGGTAACAGATGATGTAACAGGATTAATGTGGCAGCAAACAATGGATGGAAAAATGACTTATGAAGAGGCAGTTAATTATGCAAACGAAAGCATGCTCGGTGGCTATGAAGATTGGCGTATTCCATCAATCAAAGAATTGTTCTCCTTGATTCAATTTACTGGTCAGTCTGGTGGGGAGGTAGCTAAAGAATTGTACATCGACACAGAATACTTTGATCAACCCATTGGTGACACTAGTATCGGAGAACGGGAAATAGATGCACAGACCTGGTCCAGTACACATTACGTCGGACAGACCATGCATGGGGATGACACCGTATTTGGTGTGAACTTCATCGATGGACGCATCAAAGGATATGGCTTACAGAAGCCGCGGTCGACTTCCGAGAATAAAGGCTATTTTAGGTTGGTTAGAGGAAATGACCAGTACGGAATCAACAACTTCGTTGATAATGGAGATGGCACCATCAGTGATCTTTCAACTGGCCTTATGTGGCAAAAGAGCGACGATGGCAACACAAGCGATTGGGAAGAGGCACTAGATTACTCGGAGAACTTAAGTCTTGCAGGGTATGATGACTGGAGACTTCCTAATATCAAAGAGTTACAGAGTATTGTAGACTATAGCAAGAGTATGCAGACAACTGGTACAGCGGCAATTGATGATTTGTTTAGCTTATCGGAAATAAGGGATCCAAATGGTGAAGTCAATTATGGTTTCTATTGGTCAAGTACGACGCATCAGGATGGAAGAAATATTGCAAGCGGTGCTTCTTATGTTGCCTTTGGCGAAGCTCAAGGAAAAATGTTTGGAGACATTTTAGATGTACATGGATGTGGTGCGGTGCGAAGTGATCCAAAATCAGGGGATGCATCAGACTATCCATCCTACTTCGGGCCACAATGGGATGTTAGATATGTTTATAATTATGTCTTATCTGTACGAACCATGGATGAATAGTACAATAAGCGCTGACCATCATCGAGGATGGTCAGCCTCTTAAGCACGTCCAGTAGGGCGCGCCTGCAAAAAGAACCCACTATCGATATGATAGTGGGTTAACTATGTTTAAATCTCATCATTTGATTACATAATGTCTTCGACAAAGTCTAAGTTAAGACCTCTAACGTGACATCTGTGAACACCAAGCAACTTTTCATGAATAAATTCAAGAGAATCGTTGTTAGTTTTGATGTCCTTTTCTACATACACTGTAATGTCATCAACTTCAATTTTATCAAACCGTTCTGTATGTTTTGGTTCGCTCCATCTAATTCGAGGATGATTAGAGTTGATATTACCATTACTTAAATCATCGTGGATAAGTCGTAAAGAAATTGTATCGCGATGATGTTCGTGCATGTACTCGCTAAGTTCCTTTTGGATAGTTACTTTCATGCCAATACCCTCTTCCATAACAACTACACAACACTAATAATAAAAAGAGTAATCCTCTATTTTATTATTACCCAAAATATGCAAAATCAAACGATTAGTGTTATCAATGAGGTGTGTATGACCAGTTATTTAGTTGAAATCATCATCCAGTACTGCTCGAAAAACTTATTGTAAAAGTCTTTTGGATTCTCATAAGGAGTTGATAGAATGCTACCGTCAATCAATCCTCTTAGGAATGTAAAATAAAAGCAACTGAAAAATTTCAAATCACCATCTATGATCTCTTCATTCTCAACGCCTTCTTTAAGAATATCTATAAATCTATGTGCATGTTTCGTTTTCTGTTGTTCAATATTTTCTCGTAATGGTTTTAGAAGTTCTGTGTGAGGAATCATCGATAGACAGTGTCTTACTTTTATGCGTGTAGTATCTGTGTTGCTGTTGATAAAGAGCATTCCCATTTGATAAAGTTGCTCCTTAGGTGTACATGTGGCAATCATCTCTAGTGATTGATTTATTTCGTCATAATAGTCATTGATACGCGTCGTTAACATCTCAACAAGCAAATCGTCTTTTTTATCGAAATAATTATAGATAGATTGTTTTTTTATACCAAGTGCTTTTGTAACTTGCGACAAACTAAAATGTACCCCATATTCAGCAAAGAGAAGGTAAGTTTCGTCTAAGATACGTTGTTTACTACTCATATAGCCTCCTAAATTTTATAATCATGTTTATTATACTATGTTTATGTTAAATTAGAAATTCAAATACATAAATCGACAACTTTTTATTTGAAAATAATTTGAATATACTGTTCAAACCAGTTAGGATGATAAGTGACAACTATTGAATAAGGTGGGATAATATGAAAAAAATGAGAAGTGTAATTGTCTGTTTTCTCTTGATATCAATGATGCTTGTTGGATGTAACTCAGGTAATCAAGAGGAAATTCAGCATCTACAAAAAGAATTGACTGACACAAAACAGGAACTGATGGAAACGAAAACGGCACTTGCAAAGGCAAAAGAGGAGTTAGCGACAATCAAGGATGTTTTCTATGAGGAAACTCCTGCAATCAACTGGCCAGATGCGGCACAGATTCAAACGGTAGAAGATAGCTTAGAGCTACTTGAAAAAACCATTATGGGATGCTATGAAGATGGTGACATTCAAGAACAAATGGATGCCTACGTTTCGAGTCAGTCCTTGGAAATTGTCAATGCTTATTATGGTACGACTGAAGAGATGTATATATCACCCATGGTTGAATTGCCAGACAGTTACGTTTTTTCTGAGCGACCGGTATATAAGGATGCTGTTGAGCAAGGGCTTAATGTTGCAGAGCCATATGTGGACGCTATGAGTGGGCGGTATATACAAACGATTTCAAAAGCCGTCATCGTGCAGGGTGAGTTAATTGGTGTTGTGGGCATTGATGTTTATATCAATTAAATGCAAAATTATTTGAAAGCTTCAAAAAAATCGAGTTGTCGCAAAAGTTGAAGTCTTGCCTCTTGTGTGGGTATTTTTGAAAATGTATTGACAAGGATGTGACTTGTGCGTAAAATACATATCAATATAAGAATTAAAACGTTGATTAAGAGAAGTAAGTAAGGGAATGCTTTATAGAGAGTCGGGAGCTGGTGGAATCCTGATAAGAGAGAACTTATTGAATGGACTTATGAGTACAAGCTGAAAACCTTCGGGTGAGTATGTGCGTCGGGATCTCCCGTTATAGAGAACGTGGATTGATAGATCTATTGTAAAAAGGTGGCTTTGATATACCCTGTCCTTTTGGATGGGGTTTTTGTGTATTCAGATATCTTGGCTCGACTTAAGGTGGTATAACGGCACGCCCGTCCTTATTTACAAGGACGGGTGTTTTTTTTGTATGTATCTGACCTAGATCTATCTTTCTATCAACGAAAAAGGAGAGCTATAGCTATGAAAATGTCTTATGAAGAGTATCAAAAATTAATGGACCAGTATTCAGTCATACCAGTGTATAAAACCATCGAGGAAGATCAGTTGACACCTATTGGTATGTTCAACAAGTTGTCTGCCTATAAGCCAAATTACATTTTAGAAAGTGTCGGGGATCCACAGCATCTTGGACGGTATTCTTTTATTGGTTTGGAAACTGAGTATTTGACACAACCTGACAATGAATTGACTTTTGATGATATTGAAGCACTGGTCAATCGCTACTCTGGCCCGGAAGTTGATGCTTTACCATCTTGTTATGCCAGTATTATCGGTTATATGGCCTATAACGGTATCGAGGATATACATCCAATTAGCGTAAAGAAAAGGTCAAGTATCCCTAAATATCAACTCTTATTTTCCAATTTGGTTATTGTCCATGATCATTTAAAGCATCGACTAACAGTTATTGCAAATGTTTTAAATGGTAATGAAGAGGGTTACGACGGTGCGATGAAAAAGATCGATGACGTCTATCACTTATTGACTTCGGTAGATGTTCAGAACAATAGAGGGATTACGGCGTCCAATGAGGATAACAAAGCACAGAATTCATTAATATTTAGGTCAAATTTTGCAAAACCCGACTATGTAGCAGCTGTGAACAAAGCAAAGGATTACATTGTCGCAGGGGATATATTTCAAGTTGTGCTCTCTCAGAAATTCACAGCAAAAGGCACGCTTAAAGGATTTGACTTGTATCGGAACCTAAGAAAAGAAAACCCATCCCCTTACTTGTCTTATATACGATTTCCTAATATTGAGGTGCTGTGTTCTTCGCCTGAAATGCTTGTGAAAACAGACGGTCATATTGTTGAAACGGCACCGATAGCTGGTACCCGAGCAGTTAAGATGGATGGGAAAGATCATTTGCGTGAAGCGGAACTGCTGGGCGATGAGAAGGAGTTGGCAGAACACTTGATGCTTGTAGACTTAGGCAGAAATGATATTGGTAAAGTCAGCAGACCTGGTACTGTTCGCGTACCGGAGTACTGTCAGGCAAAACACTTCTCCAAAGTGATGCATTTAGTCTCCAGTGTTGAAGGAGATGTCTATAGCGAAACGACTGCCATGGATTGTTTAAGGGCGACCTTTCCGGCTGGTACTGTTTCAGGAGCGCCGAAACTAAGGGCAATGGAGATAATCGACGAACTGGAACCGGGACCACGTGATTTATATGCTGGTTCGATTATGATGTTCACTCAATCAGGTCAATTAAACAGTTGCATAAGTATTCGAACGATTCAACTCTTACAAGATGAAATCATCGTGCAAGCTGGCGGTGGCATTGTCTACGACTCAAATCCAGAAGATGAATATCTAGAAGTATTAAATAAGTCTAGAGCGCTGTTCAACGCTATTGAAAAAACCTATGAAGGAGACATTACTTATGATTTTGATTATCGATAATTATGATTCGTTTACTTATAACTTGGTTCAATTGTTTGAATCGAGAGGAGAAAGTGTTGAAGTTTGCTTGAATGATGCTATTAGCATCAGTGACATCAGAAGAAAAAATCCAGATGCAATCGTTCTGTCGCCAGGACCTTGTACACCCAAACAAGCGGGGATATGTCTAGAAGTGGTAAAAAACCTTTATAAGGACTATCCGATATTTGGAGTTTGTCTTGGACATCAGGTAATTGGTCAAGCCTTTGGAGGGACTATTGTAAATGCAGGTCGTATTCAACATGGTAAAGTGGAACGCATTCAACATATGAACACAGGTTTTTTCCAAAACATTCAAGATGAGTTTATTGCAACGCGTTATCATTCACTCATTGTGTGTGAGGACTCACTTTCGGATGAACTAATGATAACAGCAAGGGCGAAAAGTGACGGTATGATTATGGCGATTGAACATAAGGTGTATCCCGTATATGGTGTGCAATTTCATCCTGAATCCTATGGAACCGAGTGTGGTGTGAATATGGTAGATAACTTTATCAAGTTAGTCAAAGAGAGAAAGGAGGCGGCACAATGACCCCTTATTTGATGAAAGTAATGGACGGACAGGATTTGACATTCAGTGAGGCGACTGCTTGTGCAAGTCAGTTGATGGTATCAGGTGAAAATCCTTATAAGATTGCAGGGCTTTTGGTGGCCTTAAGGTCAAAAGGCGAGTCTTATGAGGAGATATCGGGTTTTGCGAAAGGACTAAAAAACAATGCAGTGGCATTAAGCCCTAAACGAACAAAATTTTATGATATTGTCGGTACTGGTGGTGATGGTGCCCATACTTTTAACATAAGCACAACGTGTGCATTTGTCTTGGCGGGTGCTGGCATAAATGTTGCGAAACATGGCAATCGGTCTATTTCAAGCAAGTGCGGGAGTGCGGATGTCCTTGAAGCTTTAGGTGTCAACATCCAGGCTAGTCCTGAAAACATCAATCGCCAATTGGATGAGATTGGTTTGAGTTTTATATTTGCACCGCTTGCACATCCTTCTATGAGGAATGTTATGGAGGTCAGAAGAAATCTTGGCATCCCAACAATCTTTAATATAATAGGTCCTTTGTCAAATCCCATCCAACTAGAGGGTCAATGTATTGGTGTTTTCAAGCCAAAACTGGTGACTCAGATGGCCAAAAGCATGTATCAGTTAGGTGTAAAAATGGGTGTCGTTATTCATGGAGCAGGTGGATTGGATGAAGCATCGTTGGCTGGAGATAACCAAGTGGCATTTATGAAGAAAGGCAACTTGGTGATGGACAAGATCAATGGAAAGGATTTTGGGCTATGTCAGGCTGACAATGAGGCACTCCTTGGTGGTGATGTAAAAGAGAATGCAGAGATATTGTTATCTGTATTAAATGGCGCACGCGGTCCAAAACGTGATGTCGTATTGCTAAACGCTGCAATCGCTTTGTATGCATTTGACTTGGTTGAGACTATTGAAGATGGCATTGTACAGGCTGCGAATAGTATAGATCAAGGATATGCCTTAGAAAAACTCAATAGAATGATACAAATAAGCAATGAAGGAGGGGGCATATGAAAAACATTCTTGGAAAAATAGTTGAGGAAAAGGTAAGCCAGTTACCAATCCTTAAATCGGCTTATGACAAGGGCTGTTTTGATGTCGCGGCGTCGGACTGGGACCATCAGACGTCAAAACGCTCTCTCATTAAACAGCTGTCTATATCATCACAAATAGAGGTTATTGCTGAAATAAAAAGGGGGTCTCCATCAAAAGGCTTGTTTGCCAAAGACTTGGACATTGAAAGCCAAGCAGCTCGGTACGAAGCTGCTGGTGCGGGTGCTATATCTGTTCTGACGGATAAGAAGTTTTTTTATGGAGGTTTTGAGGACTTGCAGGTTATTAGACCTCTAGTGACCACGCCAATACTATGCAAAGATTTTGTTGTCGATGAGATTCAAGTCGACATAGCTAAGTCTATTGGAGCAGATATTATATTGCTGATTGTGGCCATTCATACGCCACGTCGATTGAAAGAATTGTTAGAGTATGCATCTTCACTTGGTCTTGAGGTTTTGATGGAAGTACACAACAAGGATGAATTAGCTATAGCACTGGCGCTGGATCATCCCCTTATTGGTGTAAACAACCGTAATCTGAAAACATTTGAAACAGATATTCAAGTAAGCCTCGACCTGATAAAAGAAGTCCATAGACAGGATGTTTATATGATCAGTGAAAGCGGTATTCGAACTGCAGAAGATATCGAGCAATTGTCCAAAGCAGGATTTAAAGGTGTTTTGGTTGGGGAGAGTCTTATTAAAAGTGGTGCAGAAGGGAATCTGATTAATCAAATGACTGGAATAGGTAGGTGTATATGACGAAAATAAAGATTTGCGGCATTATGACAAAGGAGCACGGTTTAGCGGCTGCAGAGGCGGGCGCAGATTATTTGGGATTTGTATTTGCAAAAAGCAAAAGGCAAATATCACCTATAGTTGCAAAAGAAATAATTGCAGCATTACCCAATACAGTAAAAATAGTTGGTGTTTTTGTAGACGAAACAATGGAGAATATGATTGAGATAGCGACCTACTGTGGATTGGATCTCTTGCAACTCCACGGAAGTGAGGATGAAAGCAGTTATGCGTCATCGTTATTTCCGATTGTTAAGTCGGTATCTATAAAATCGGACACAGTCCTTAGTGACATGATGTTGCCGCCCTCTGACTACGTGTTGTTTGATACATGGCATAAAAAAATGGCAGGCGGTTCAGGTCAAGTATTTAATTGGTCGCTCTTGCAGGCAGTTGGTATAAAAAAACCATTTTTCTTGGCAGGTGGCTTGTCTGCTGAAAACGTGAAAGAGGCCATTGAATTAACTCGGCCTTTTGCCGTAGATGTTTCAAGCGGTGTAGAGACAAATGGCGTTAAGGATATTGAGAAAATCAACACGTTTATTCAAAGGGTAAAGGAGTGTAAATGATGAACTATAATATGCCAGATGAAAAAGGATATTTTGGTAAACATGGCGGGCGATTTGTCCCTGAAACATTGATGCCGGCATTGATTGAATTAGATAAAAATTTCAGAAACTGCATAAAGGATGAATCGTTCAACAGAGAACTGACATATTACTTGAAGCAGTATGTGGGGAGGGAAAGTCCACTCTATTATGCAGAACGTCTAACAGAACAGTGTGGTGGTGCAAAGATTTATTTAAAACGCGAGGACTTAAATCATACAGGTGCACATAAAATCAATAATGCCCTTGCACAGGTATTGCTGACAAAACGCATGGGCAAGAATAAGATTGTCGCTGAAACAGGCGCAGGACAGCATGGTGTAGCGACAGCAACAGCAGCTGCCTTGTTCGGTATGGAGTGTACGATATTTATGGGTGAAGAGGATATCAGACGACAGCGGTTAAATGTGTTTCGGATGGGCCTGCTTGGTGCTAAAGTTGAGTCTGTGACAAGCGGCAGCAAAGTATTAAAAGATGCCGTTAATGAGGCACTTAAATATTGGGTGACCAACTTATCGGACACCCATTATATTATGGGATCTGCTCTTGGTCCACATCCATATCCTGAAATGGTTAGAGAATTTCAGTCGGTCATTGGAAAAGAGACCAAATGTCAGATTTATGAGCAAGAAGGACAATTGCCTGATGCTATTGTTGCATGTGTCGGTGGTGGTAGTAATGCCATCGGTATGTTTCATCCCTTCATCGAGGATGAAGGGGTACGATTGATTGCCGTCGAAGCAGGTGGTAAAGGTGTAGAGACGAGTGAACATGCTGCCACACTGACCAAAGGGCAATATGGTGTATTACATGGAAATGCCATGTATTTACTTCAAGATGATGATGGTCAAGTTCATGAGGTTTACTCGATGTCTGCTGGCCTTGATTATCCCGGCATTGGACCTGAACATTGCCACTTAAAAGACATCAAACGGTTGGCCTTTGACAGTGCGACGGATGATGAAGCGGTCGACGCTTTTAAGACACTTAGCGAACTTGAGGGCATTATACCGGCCTTGGAAAGTGCCCATGCCATTGCCTATGGCCTAAAACTTGCACCAACAATGGAAAAAGAGAGTATTTTGGTCATTAACTTGTCCGGTCGCGGTGATAAAGATGTGCATCAAATTGCAGAATTTCTGGAGGTGAACTGATGAGTGCAACCCTAATGGAACAAAGAATAGAGGATTTACTGAACGAGGATAAAAAATTATTTATCCCCTACGTGATGTGTGGTGACGGTGGCCTTGAAAAGACTGGTGCGTTAATACGGGTATTAGAATCAGCAGGCGCCTCGGTTATTGAGATAGGCATTCCATTTTCAGATCCAATTGCGGATGGTCCGACGATACAAGCGGCTGGCCAACGTGCATTGGATGGTGGCGTGACCTTGAAAAAGATACTGACTTTCCTGAAAACATTGCCACCGACCCATAATGTCCCAAGAATTATCATGACTTATTTAAATCCGATTGTTCAGTATGGTTTGGAAACTTTCTTTGAGGAATTGCATGACGCCTATGTCAGTGGGGTGATTATCCCGGATTTGCCTTTAGAAGAATATGACATGATATCTCCATATACAATTGACAATGACATTGCGATTATTCCCCTTGTTGCACCAAGCACGTCACTGGATCGGATTGACAAGATGACAGACAGAGCTAGAGGATTTATGTATACAGTCACTGTCAATGGAACAACTGGAACAAGAAAGGGTTTCGCTGATGAACTGACCAAACGCTTGGATTCGATTAAAAGTCAAACAGACTTGCCTGTTGTTGCAGGATTTGGTGTCTCCACAAGGGAACATGTTGAGTTATTGACACAACATTGCGATGGTGTTGTCGTTGGATCGAGAATTGTTGAGCTGGCAAATGACGGAGATTATGAAAGTATTAAAGGGCTTGTGGGCTCATTATAAATAGAAAAACAGCTAGGGATCGGTTCGTTACCGATGTAGATGCCTAGCTGTTTTACTGCGTCTGTTATTCTTCTTACAATGTAGAGGACGCTAGAATATATAAGATTTCCACAGGTTCATCCGTCCGATTCCTGAACTTATGTTTCATTCGTGGCAATAATCTTACTGTATCCCCTTCGTTAAGGACATACTCCTTGTCTTCTATGACAACAATTCCTTGGCCTTTCATTAAAATGGCAAACTCTTCTTTATTATGCTCTCGATGGCCGGAAGTTGTTTCGGAATGAGGATTTAATATCGCCCAAAGGATTTCAACGCTGGATTTCATATATTCTGGAGACAGGAGGTCAAACACCACATGATGATCACTTTCGCGATAGATTTTTTTTCGATCACTTTTCCTAAGGATTAAAGATTCATGATCGATGTCATCAACAAAAAGAGTATATAAAGGCACTCCTAAACCATCCGCAATCAATCTCAATGTATTCAGTGATGGATTTGAGAGACCTCTTTCTATCTGACTTAGCAGTGAAGCACTTAAATCAATCTCTTTAGAGAATTCTCGAATGCTCAATCCTTTTCCTTTTCGATGCTCTGTAATTTTTCGACCTAGAATAATATTGCTCATTTTGACCTCCAATACGTTCATAATAATGTACATTTCAACTTGAAATGACGGTGGATTTTTATTAAGTGTTCAACATTTTGAACGTTGTAAATTTATATTGTACACACCATTATTTTAACATATACTTGAACCGAGGAGTGATTTAAATGAGTATTTCATTAATAATATTAGCCTGTATTGCAGGTTTTATCGGTGCGATGGTGGATGCCATCGTTGGTGGAGGCGGTTTGGTGACAACACCAGCACTCTTGGCGCTCGGTTTGCCGACCCATATTGCTTTAGGGACCAATAAGTTCGCCTCTACGATGGGCGCCATGTCCAGTACCTATCATTTTTTCAAGAGTGGCAACATGAACAAGCAGTTGCTAAAGTATATATTGCCTTTTTCATTTGTTGGATCTGCCTTTGGTGTACTGACGGTTCTTGGGATTGATCCGGAGTTTTTAAAAAAAGTGATTATTGTGCTGGTTTTGGTGATCGGTGTGTATACAATTGTCCACAAGGATTTGGGGCTTGAAGATCGTTTCACAGGACTTACCCCTAAAAAGATAGTCTTGGCGATGGTGTTGGCACTGGCCCTTGGTTTTTACGATGGTTTTTTTGGACCGGGAACAGGCTCATTCTTGATATTTGGCCTCATAAACATCTTCGGTTTTAATTTCGTCAGAGCGTCAGCTAATACTAAAGTGCTGAATCTGGCAAGTAATATAACAGCGCTTGTATTATTTTTACTCAATGGAAAAGTGTATTTCTTTATCGGAATTCCTATGGGGCTTTGCATGATAGTCGGTGCTAAAGTTGGGGCGAATATGGCTATTGAAAAAGGATCAAAGTTTATAAAACCAGTTTTCGTTGTTATGTCTCTACTGTTGGTTGTTAAAATGACAGTGGATGTTTTATAGAATTAACAATATAAGAAGCGACAATTAAGAAAAAGAAAATAGACAGTCATGTCTATTTTTTTTTGAGTAAAAGCGATTGCATTCAAGTTGAATATGAAGTAGGATAAGTATGTTGTGTTAAAATGGCTCAGAGTGAGTCATTGCAATATATCTATATATTCAGAAAGAAGTGAATAACGTGTCGAAATTACAACCAAAAATACTATCAACAATGAAGGATTATTCTAAAGAGCAACTTGCCAAAGATATAACTGCTGGGATTATTGTCGCAATTATTGCCTTGCCATTATCCATTGCACTTGCCATCGCTTCTGGTGTATCACCAGAAAAGGGTCTTTATACTGCAATTGTAGCAGGTTTCCTTATTTCGTTATTAGGTGGCAGTCGTGTACAAATTGGTGGACCAACAGGTGCCTTTATGGTCATTGTTTATTCCGTCGTTGCGACTTACGGTGTCCGTGGCCTTACAATTGCAACCATAATGGCCGGCGTGATGATGGCGCTTATGGGCATCATGAGGCTCGGTGGTGTCATCAAGTACATCCCATACCCAATTACAACAGGTTTTACAAGTGGTATAGCCTTGACGATATTCTCATCCCAGGTCAAAGATTTTTTAGGTTTAAAAACAGGCGCTGTTCCTGCGGAATTTATTGAAAAATGGCGATGTTATATTGAAGCGGGAATGACGATTGATATAACCACGACAATGGTGGGATTAATAGCACTTGCGATTATAATTTTTTGGCCCAAACTCAATCAAAAAATTCCGGGTGCTTTAATAGCCTTAATCGTAACAGCGGTTATTGTTAAAATCGGAGACTTGGATGTTGCTACAATCGGATCAAAATTTGGACAACTGTCTTCAGCACCACCCGTTTTGTCGGTCCCAAGGGTGACCATGGATGAAATCGGTCAGTTGATTGCACCGGCTTTTACTATAGCTGTACTGGGATCCATAGAGTCATTGCTTTCGGCTGTTGTTTCTGATGGCATGATTGGTGGAAAGCATCGGTCGAATATGGAGTTGATTGCACAAGGGATTGCCAATATCGCGTCAGGATTTTTTGGTGGGATTCCAGCGACTGGTGCTATTGCTAGAACGGTAGCCAATATCAAGAATGGTGGACGTACTCCGGTAGCTGGAATAGTTCATGCGTTGACATTATTGTTGATTTTAGTGGTCTTCATGCCATTTGCAAAAATGATTCCATTAACAGCATTGGCCGCGGTTCTAATCATAGTGGCATATAATATGAGTGAGTGGCGAGAATTCAAAAGACTTTTCAGCTCACCCAAAAGTGATGTCATCGTTTTATTGACAACATTTTTTATAACAGTCCTCATTGATTTAGTAAAGGCTATTGAAATTGGTATGATTCTAGCGGCTTTTCTATTTATGAAAAGAATGAGTGAAGTAGCCGATGTAAACGTAGACCAGTTTGATGCATCGGAAGGTGATACAGTCCACATTGAAGAAAACAAACGACTGGTCGGTGTCAAAGGTATCCAGGTATATGAAATAAACGGTCCATTTTTCTTTGGAGCGGCGGACAAGTTTTTATCGGCCCTTGGTCAGCTTGGGAACCATACGGAGATACTGATTGTAAGAATGCGCAATGTCTCTGTAATGGATGCTACTGCACTTCACGCCTTTAGGCGGATGACAGAGATATGTCATAGACGCCGTATCCGTATACTTGTTTCAGGCATTGGACAACAACCTTACGGTGTGATTGAAAAATCGGGTCTGGATCGAACGATTGGAATAGAGCACTTTTTTAGTAAGGAAAGTGATGCAGTCACATATGCGTTAGAGCACTTAGATAAATAGGTGAACAGGATTAGCTAGGAATACAACCGTGTTCCTGGCTATTTTTATGGTTAGGAGAGTTTGAAGTCGCTTAAATTGTTTTGATGAGTGAACATGCATTGACTGTGGTATATATAATTTAAAGACGTAGAAAGGTAAGGGGATGCTGGTGGACTATTATGATAATCTGGATAATGTGAAAGCATATGTTGAAATGGCAAAAGGCACAGAAGCGACTATGCTTATTGGTCTTCTTAAAGAGCATCTGACTGAAGGCAGTAGCATTTTGGAATTGGGGATGGGACCAGGAAATGACTTTAGACTATTGGCACCATTCTATGAAATTACGGGATCTGATAAGTATAGGCACTTTGTGGACTTGTTTAAGAAAGATAATCCAGAAGCTCATGTTCTTGTACTTGATGCAGTGACACTGGAAACTGAGGCGACATACGATTGCATATACTCCAATAAAGTACTGATGCACTTAACGAAAGAAGAATTGCAAGAGTCATTAAAAAAGCAGTTGTCATTACTCAATGAAGGGGGGATTTTATTTCATACTTTTTGGCGAGGAGAGGACAAGGAGTATCATGGTGGTATGCTGAATCAGTATTATACAGAGAAAATGTTGGCTTATGAAATTGGTGAGGGTTTTGACATTATATTGCTGGCATCTTATGGCGAATTTGAGGAGAATGATTCAGTTGTAATGATACTGAAGAAAACCAGTCCACAAATATTAGAACATCATAAAGGGTGGTTTAAGAGAAGATAACTTAGACATTCCCATGAAATAGGTGTATAATGAATGAGAATTTCATATACAGGGGAGCTTGTGATATCAGGCTGAGAGTAAATCTAGTGCGATTTAGACCCTATAACTTGACATGGGTAATGCCAACGTAAGGAGACAATATTACGAACGTTTATAATGACGCGTTACCATTTGGTAGCGCGTTTTATTTTTTTGACTTCTTGTAGACATCAATGGTTAAACACTGTATTTGAAATAAGCGATACCGACCATGAAGGTCGGATATCCTCTTAGGCACGTCCGGCAGGGCGCATCGGCAAATAATATAACAGTCACTTGAACAAGTGATAAACGGAGGTAATGTAATGAGTATGGCGGTAATTATAGCAGTGTTTTTATGTGTGGGGCTGTTTGGTGTGAGCCTTTTCACATTAAAAGGATTTTCTTGGTCGGTCAAATCCATGACGCGAATTGGTGTTGTCAGCGGAGTGACCATTGTTCTTTATATGATCAAATTGGTTCCTTTTCCACAGGGAGGTGGATGTAGTCTATTGTCCATTTTACCGATTATGCTGTTAGCAGTTCTATACGGGAAGCAAGAGGCGCTCTTTAGTGCGATCGTAGTGGCGCTTTTAAAAGTTGTACTGGCACCACCCTATTTCATTATGCAGTTGCCACTGGATTATTTTGGCGCAATGATGGCTGTAGCTTATGTGCCGATGTTTGGTACAGATAAGAAAAGCAAACTATTAGCAGGGGCAATTACAGCTGCAGCCTTATCGACATTCTTTAGTATTCTCTCAGGAACAATTTTCTTTGGGCAATACGCACCAGAAGGTATGAATCCTTGGTTGTATGCAACTGTTTACAATGTTCTTGGTTATGGTGTGGAAGCATCATTGAGTATTGTGGTACTATTACTGATTGCAGGTAAGTTTAAAACAAAATTAACTCCAGAGGTGGTATAAGTGAATATAAGAGAAAAATTGTTAAAAGATCCTCGTGTACAAGCTTACAATAAGGCATACATGAATCATCCATTTATTATGGGCATTAAGAATGGCGATTTGGACAGAGAAAAATTTAAAAAATATTTGGTGCAGGACTCTTTATATTTAAAAGACTACGGCAAAGTATATGCAAGTGTGTTTCTGAAAATGGATCGCATTGAGGATTTACAGTTTCTTCATACGTGCATAGGCGTTGTTGTTGCAGATGAAACCAACATGCACACACAGTATTTAAAGGATTATGGACTGGATGTCTATAAAGTCGATAATGAACCAGTTGCACCTGAAAATAGAGCGTACCTTGACTATATGTTGTCTTATGCAAACGGCAGTGATGTCAGAAAAACATTTATGTCGGCTTTACCTTGTACACTGACTTATGAATACATTGGAAAGACGTTAAAAGAGATAACAGGCGATACACTAAAAGACAATTACTTCAAACCTTGGATTGAAGCATATGCAAGTGAAGGGTTTGAAGATTTTAGCGTGAGATCGGTTGAATTGATCGATCGCTTATGCGCAGACTGTACAGATGATGAAATGGGAGAATTGATAGATATTTATGTTGAAGCCTGTCGCCACGAAATGAATTTTTGGGACATGAGCTTTCAGTAAAAGGAGGGAAGACCGAAAGGTCGATTAAAGATGATTACAGCATACGAAGCACTTAAAAAGAATCCACCCCTGGTACACAATATAACGAATTATGTAACGGTCAATGACGTGGCCAATATGATTCTAGCGACAGGTGGCGCACCACTCATGGCTGATGACAGTTCTGAAGTCGAGGAAATTGTCAGTATCAGCAGTGTCCTTTATATCAATGTAGGTACATTGAATGGTCGGACGATAGAATCGATGATCAAGGCAGGAAAAAAGGCCAATGCACTTGGACTACCTGTAATCCTCGATCCAGTAGGTGTAGGTGCATCAACCCTCAGAAATGAAGCGGTGGAGACCTTGATAGAAACAGTGAAGTTTAGTGTCATCAAAGGGAATATTTCAGAGATAAAAGCCATGGTGACGAATGCAAAAAATTCTGGTGGTGTTGATGTGCAGGCAGAAGATGTTGTCACTGATGGTAATCTTGATGAAACAATTAACTTTTTAAAAGGTGTTGCCAGTTCGCTCAAGTGTGTTATTGTCGCCACTGGTGCCATTGATATTGTCACAGACGGTAAACAAACTGCCCTTGTGAGAAATGGACATCCTATGATGGCAAAGATCACAGGAACTGGTTGCATGTCAGGAAGTGTTATAGCGACATACTGTGGTGCCAATAAAGACCGCATTTTTGAAGGCACAGTGACAGCAATGGTGGTAATGGGGTTATCCGGACAATACGCTGCTGATAAAACTGAAAGATTAGGTGAAGGGATTGCAAGCTTCAGAACTTACCTAATAGATAGCATGAGTATGATGCGTATTGAACAGCTGGAAGAAGGTGCACAAATTGAACTTCAATAATAAGGATTTAAACCTATACTTAGTAACGGATCGATCGTGGATTGGTGACCGTGTACTTCTTGATGATGTTGAAAAGGCATTGTCAAATGGGGTGACTTTTCTTCAATTGAGAGAAAAGGAACTCCATAAGGACGCTTTTCTGCAGTCGGCAATCGACCTTGGAAAGCTAGCTAAAAAATATAAAGTTCCATATGTCATTAACGATGATGTGGACATTGCAGTTGCCTCAAATGCAGACGGTGTTCATATTGGACAAAGTGATATGGCAATTACAAATGCGAGAGAAAAAATTGGGTTGGATAAGATTCTGGGCGTTTCAGTAAAGACAGTTGAGGAAGCGAAGCAAGCTGAAGTTCTCGGAGCGGATTACCTAGGTGTCGGTGCTGTATTTTCAACGACTACAAAATTAGATGCGGCAGATGTTTCTTATGAGACCTTGTCGGATATATGTTTAGCTGTTGATATACCAGTTGTTGCCATTGGTGGCATCAATGAAACGAATATAGAACAGCTGAAAGATAGTGGTATTTATGGCGTGGCAGTTATATCAGCAATATTGGCCAAGAAAGATATTGTAGCAGCGACGCAAGAGTTGTCTTCAAAGTGTATAGCATTATTTTAGAAAAAGACGAGGTGATGAATATGAAGAAAGTATTGACGATTGCAGGTTCTGATTGTAGTGGTGGTGCTGGTATTCAAGCTGACTTAAAGACATTTATGGCTCATGGTTGTTATGGGATGAGTGTCATCACAGCATTGACAGCGCAGAATACCACTGGTGTTTATGGTATTGAAAATTGCACACCAGAGTTTGTAAAGAATCAACTTGAATGTGTGTTGACAGATATACCACCGGGGGCAATAAAGATCGGTATGGTATCTTCAGTTGCTATTATAGAAGCAATAGTAGAAAAACTGAAGGAACATCAAAGTACGAATATTGTTGTGGATCCAGTGATGGTAGCAACTTCAGGAAGCCGTCTTATAGAAGATGATGCAATGGATGCCTTGCTAAAGCAATTGATGCCGCTGTCAACTGTGATTACACCGAATTTGTATGAGGCGGAGCTTATTAGCGGAATGAAGATTCATACTGTTGATGAAATGGTCGATGCAGCAAAGAAAATCGCTGAAACATATCAAGGTCATATCCTAATAAAAGGTGGACATTTAGAAACCGATGCCAATGATCTTTTATATACGGAAGGGGAAATCTTCTGGTTTGAAGGAAAGAAAATCGATAATCCAAATACTCACGGCACAGGATGTACATTATCTTCTGCCATTGCCAGCAATTTGGCATTAGGTCATACCGTAGAAGAAAGTATTCGAAACAGTAAGGCCTATATTGCAGGTGCAATTGCAGATAAAATGGATATAGGAAAAGGCAGAGGTCCACTGAATCATGTTTATAGAATGAAGTAAATAAATGATTTTTTTAAAATCCTAGATACTTATTAATTCCTTCTTATTGCCCGGGGAATGTTAATGAAGATATAACTGGAAAATGCTTTATGCTATAATGACAGTATAAAATTGACAGAAGTTGGTGGTGGAATTGATGAACTTGAAAGTATTGTATTTTTCTCCTGTGGGTACAACCAAGAAAGTAGCAGAGATGATTGCGACAGGATTGGAAGCCGAATCGGTGGATTGGATTGATTTGACTGTACCAAGCAATCGCATAGGCGGATTGAGTTTTTCAGCTAATGACGTTGTTTTAATGGCGTTTCCTGTGTATGCCGGTCGTGTTGTACGAGTCCCTCGATACTACTTTAAGCAAATTGAAGGAAATGGTGCTAGGAGCATAACAGTTGTTACATACGGTAACCGCGCCTATGACGACGCGTTATTGGAGCTATCTAGACTTTCTGCTAAGTCAGGATTTGAACAAGTCGCTGCAGCTACATTTGTTTGTGAACACTCATTTGATATTGGATTAGCAGCCGGAAGACCGGATGTATCAGACTGCGATATAGCAGTATCTTTTGGTAAAACCATAAAACAACGATTATTGGATGGTAAGGTTGGGTCTAAGGTGGAAGGCATCATTGATACGATTCCAGGTCAGTTTCCGTTTAGAACTCAGTTTCGACATGATTTTGGCGGACCATTGGTTCCTGAAACATCTGTGGCGTGTATAAACTGTAGTAAATGTACAAAAAAGTGTCCTGTAGAAGCCATTCCACTAGATAATCCAATGGCGACAGATTCAAAAAAATGTATTACCTGTTACCGTTGCATTCGACACTGTCCTGTGCAAGCAAGAAAGGTAAATTTACCTGATTTTATTGACCATGCTGAGTGGTTGGCAGATAATTATAAAACAAGAAAAGAGCCTGAACTTTATCTATAGAGCGAATCGTTTAGGAAATCAAGAAATGTAAAACCGTGAATGTAAAGTGTTCACGGTTTTTTTGTCTTTTTTTGGGTAATAGTATGATGTAAGCTTTGTACTTTTTTATGTGAAGGGACTGAGTCGTTATGAATAAAAGGATTCATGTAAATAAAAAAATACTGATGGTCGTATGTTTGCTTGTCTCTATGATTATTTTAGGGTGTGCATCAGATGTGAACAATCAAGAAATAACTGTTACTGATGAAAAAGAAAAGACAGAAAAAGAGGAAGTGATAGGGGAATCATCAGATGAACCTACAGGAGAAACATTACGTATTGTTACAAATGAATTTCCACCATATGTATACGAGGAAGGCCCTGATGAAGGATTTTACTCAGAACTAATAAAAGAAGCGTTTTATCGACAGGGAATCGAAGTGAAAATAGATTTTTACCCATGGAATAGAGGTGTTGAGCTTGTACATGCTGGTCAAGCATTTGCAACATATCCTTGGATTGCAACCGCTGAAAGATTAAGAGTGGATAAATTTTCTAATAATTATTACTATACACGGGATGTTATCGTGTACTTAAAAGATGATTTAGTTGTAGCAGATGATTTTAATAATGTTATTGAATTAAAAAAATATAGTTTGGGAACAGTATCTGGTTACTATTATATTAATCAACTTGAATCCCTGGGCTTTGAATTGGACTCATCAGATACTGAAACAGAGATATTGACTAAATTATACAATGGGCGACACGATGCGATTATAATTAATGAAATTGGTTTTGAACGGTTGGTAAAGAGTATGTATCCAGGTGAAAGAGATAAATTTGAAATCATGAAGACACCATTTAGAGAAACCTATTTTGCCCTAAGAGTTTCAAAGGCGTATAAAGATTCTGATCGATACGTACGAGTATTCAATGAGGAGCTACTAGGCATGATCAAGGATGGCAGTTACCAAGCCTTATTAGAAAAGTATGAATTGCCAGACTCAGATATTGAGAAGATACTCAAGCAATACACCGTAGAAAAATTGATTATTGGACTAGAGGATTATGCACCATCTGAATATGTCGATGATAAAGGTAATATTATAGGTATAGGTATAGATTTAGTTAAGGAAGCTATTTTAAGACTTGGTTACAGTAGTGATAACTTTGAATTTGTTGTGACGCCATGGTCGCGACTGATGGAAATGGGTAAACTTGGTGAGGTAGATGTACTGCTTGATGCATTTTACACCGAGGAGAGAAGTGAGACTTTTGATTATTCGAATCAAGTGTATGCCCATTATGATTTTTATTTTATTGCACTTGATAAAAATAGGCAAACCTTCGATGGTACGCTATTTTCAAAACCAGTCAAAACGTTAGGTGTTGTGAGAGGCTATCAATACAGTGATGAAATAAAAGCCTTGCTTGAACAACATCAGCTTGCCATTGATGAAGTGGGAACAACAGATGAACTAATGAAAGGTATATTAAACGGCCGTTATGAAGTGATCATTGAAAGTGATATCTTTGCGAAATTTTATTTAAAGGAACATGGTGTTGAAGAAAAGATTACGTTACTGTGGAAGCCGTTGGATTCGATGGAAAGTTACATGATGTATCCGAAAATCAACAAAAAGGATGGGTGGCGTGAATCGATAGATGAAGAAATCGATAATATTATTAACGATGGTACTTATGACAACATTTTGAATTACTATTTAGAATAGCTGGAGGGAGGAAGCATGTTTGAACAATTGAAACTAAGAAAAATCTCTCATCGATTTACATTTTCAGTAGTGTTTGCAATAACATGCATATTTCTTCTATCAACTGTGTACGAGTATCGAACAGATATCAATGAAGTCGAAAATTTTATTGAATTTAAACTGGAGTATACTGCAGATGTTATGTCTGTATCTATTTCTGATCCTGTTTGGGACTATGACTATAGTGGTGTGAAGATTATTGGAGATGCTCTTTTTCAGGACCGTGATATAGCTTTATTGGTTGTTAGAGATCATGTATCTGGAGAATTATATAATCATGAAGTGTTCGGCGAAGGGTATGAGAGAGAAAAATTACAGGTCATCAACCATCCAATTATTTATGGAAATGATGAAATTGGATCGATGACTTTAGGCGTTACGAAGCATTATGCAATGCAGGACGTTTATGATAGGTTATTCCTTCGGATCATTGAATTGTTGATTTATGTCGTTACATTGACCATCATCATATGGTTGATATCACATCAAATTGTTAAGCCGCTGGCTGCTCTTGAAATAGATGTGAGACGCTTAGCTGAGGGGGAAGAGCGTATAAAAATATCGGATTACAAAGACGATGAAATTGGTCGCTTGGCAAAAAGTTTTAATGATATGGGGGATATTATAGAGGAAACAGCATCAGAACTTCATGTGATCAATGATTCCCTTGAGGAAAAAGTCTTGTTTAGAACTGAAGAACTGATGGAAAAGAATGATACGTTGAATAAAACGTTGGATACTCTTAAAGATACTCAAAATGAATTGATTCGGTCATCAAAACTGAAATTGACAACGAGACTTGTAGCAGGGGTAGCCCACGAAATTAACACACCACTCGGATTGTCGATTACAGTAGCGACATATATCAGTGGTAAAGTTAAGAAAATTCATGATTTATCAGAATCTGATACCTTAACCAAGGAGGATGTTTCAAAACTTACGGATGAAATTCTTGATGGGATGAATAGCTTGGAGTCTAATTTGTCACGTGTAACTAAGTTGATGGAACATTTCAAGCAATTGATGCTAGAAAATCAAAATCAGAATTCAACTTGGTTTAACTTAAATGAACAGCTCCAGAAAATCAGCAAAGGGTTGATGATGGATTTAATGGGGAAAAATGTTAAAATTGATATTCAGTGTTCTGACACTCTTGAAATCAAAAGTTATTCAAGGGCCTTTATGCAAATTTTATCTCAACTCGTCAATAATGCAATTCAACATGGCTTTAACGATACTATTGAAGGTGTAATAACTGTTACCTGCATTGATGAAAAAGACCAATTGTTAATGACAGTTAGGGATAATGGGAAAGGAATGCCAGAAGAAGTTGCAGAACATATTTTTAATCCATTCTATAAAGGAGATGCTAAAATGGATGGCAGTGGACTGGGATTGGCTATTGTAGAAAATATCGTAAATGTTCAGTTGGGTGGAAATATAAGGTGTTCAAGTAGTTTGGAGAATGGGACAAGTTTTGAAATTCAACTACCTATAGAGAAGCGTTAATATTATGTGGTGAATTAACAAAAGTAACATGAAAATGTTGCTTTTGTTTTTTTTGTTGCAATTGACAGAAAAATCTCTCGATTCCGCCGTGGGCGGACACTTCAAAAATGAATCTCAACTCTTATTTTTATATAGAACATTAGTGTATATCTACTAGTGACCGTTAATCTTTAAGCAGGATTTTGATTTGCATTAAATCTTTAAAATTGGCTCATAATCAAGATTTATCAATGTGTTTAGCTATATATGAAAGAAAAAAATCAAATTGAACAAAAAATTAACAAATTAATGAATTTTACTTTAAATAAATCTTATTTTATGATAGAATGCACTTGTTGTTTGAATTTTTATATAATTAGCTCGTCAGACGTGACATGGAAATTGCAACAGGAAAGTCATAATTTTCTAACAATTTCGAATGGACTGATTGTATAAAATTCACATATGAACTTATTTTTTTATTTATTAGGGGGTAACAAAGCATGGGAAATTTAGTTAAATCATGGAACTCGATTAGTCTTGTTAAGAGAATTATCTTAGGTCTAATCATCGGTATCGCTTTAGCGGTGACTGTTCCAACAAAAGTAGCAGTAATTGGAATTTTCGGTTCATTATTCGTAGGTGCTTTAAAGGCAGTAGCACCAATTTTAGTATTATTCTTAGTAACGTCAGCTATCTCACAGCATAAAGCTGGTCAAAAGACTAATATGAAATCTATCGTTACTTTATATTTATTAGGAACATTTTTAGCAGGTCTTACTGCTGTAGTTGCAAGTTTCATGTTCCCAGTAACATTAACACTAGTTGAAGGCGCTACAGGCGTTGCTCCTCCAAGTGGTGTTGCAGAAGTATTAAAAACATTATTAATGAACATCGTTTCTAATCCTATAACAGCTTTAGCAAACGCTAACTACATCGGTATTTTAGCTTGGGCAGTATTATTAGGTCTTGCACTTAGAAATGCACCAGACACTACTAAGACATTCATTGTTAACATTGCTGATGCATTAGCACAAATCGTAAGATGGGTAATCAACCTTGCACCATTTGGTATCATGGGTCTTGTATTTGATACAGTATCTACAAACGGTATCGATGCATTAAGTGAGTATGGTCGTTTATTAGTTGTATTAGTTGGTTCAATGGCATTTATTGCATTAGTGGTTAATCCAATTGTTGCATTCGTAATGATGAGAAAAAATCCATACCCATTAGTATTCAAATGTCTTAAGGACAGTGGTATCACAGCATTCTTTACAAGATCATCAGCTGCGAACATTCCAGTTAACATGACTTTATGTGAAGAATTAGGTTTAGATAAAGATAACTACTCTGTATCAATTCCTCTTGGCGCAACTGTAAACATGGCGGGTGCTGCGATTACAATCTCAGTATTAACATTGGCTGCAGTTCATACTTTAGGTATTCAAGTAGATATGGGTACAGCAATTATCCTTTCAGTATTATCAGCAGTTAGTGCTTGTGGTGCTTCAGGAGTTGCTGGTGGATCATTACTTCTTATTCCTCTTGCTTGTTCATTATTTGGTATTCCAAATGACGTAGCAATGCAAGTAGTAGGTGTTGGTTTCATCGTTGGTGTTATCCAGGATTCATGTGAAACTGCTCTTAACTCTTCTACAGACGTATTATTCACAGCAGTATCTGAATTTGCTGAGTGGAGAAAAGAAGGAAAAGAAATTAGAATTACAGAAGCTGAAAGAGCTAGAGCTTAGTCAGTAATAATATTTAATTTAAGCATGCATAAAGCCCTTAGACGATGTCTAAGGGCTTTTCCTATTCATTATTCTCATCTATAAACTTTACATAGTAATGCTCACCACTGCAAAATGGCTTATTCTTTGAATGGCCACATCTACATAAAGTAGTCTTTAAGTCTAGTTCTGGTTCACGTTTGAGTTGACCGTCAACTTCAACTGGACCGCTTACATCATAAGGCCCGTGATAACCAAAATGCTTCTCGGAAAGACGGATTGTCGGATCATTACCATTCGGTCCCTGGCTTCTTTGCTGCTCAGGCAGTGCGTAAGTCAGTGCGCCAGATGGACATTTATCACATAAGGCAATAATATTTTCCACTGAATCGCCATCAGGATTTATCCATGGTTCTGCCTCTTTGAATACTGTTGGAAGTTCACCGGTGCAATAGCCACGATGAGAGCAAATATTTCTATTGTCATATATGGTGATGTTTTGACCTTTATACGCCACAGTCTCATTTTTTATATGTACTTCTTCTTGTTGTCCAGAAAATCCATTTGTTCTGTGAGTTCCATCACAGTAGGGTTTGTTAACGGAGCCACCGCAGCGACAAAGATACATTTCGCTTTCGGTTTCAAGAGACGTATTTTTAGAAGTCTTTAAAATCGAGACATCGGTTACACGGTAAGGTCCATTTTCTGTTGCCGTTATCTTTGGTTTTTTCATAATACACCTCCACTTAATCCATACCCAAAGCAAGGCTTATAATTCATTTAAATCCACAAGACTGATGAGAAGGGTCGACAAGTCATTTAACGAGGTTACTTCATAGGTTGGTTCGACAGAATCAGTATGCTGGTTATCGTTTAAGTTTACCCAACAGGTATCAATATCAGCGTTTATACCACCTTGTATATCTGAAGTCAAACTATCTCCAATCATAAGAAACTTGGAAGTATCATTAGTTGAATCTGTTAATCTTAACTGTTCAAATACATGGCGATACAGCTGAGGATTAGGCTTTGCGATGCCAATTTCTTCAGAGATAAAAAGATGTGTGAAGTACTCTCCAATCGGTGAACCGCTGACTCTACTTTTCTGTACTGACGTTAACCCATTGGTCAAGATAATCAACTGATAGTGTGGGACTAAAGACTTGATTAGTGGTTCAGCCCCTTCCAATAAATAACTGCCATTTCCTAAATGCTTCATAAAGGATTCTGCGAAATCAACAGGGGAAAAAGATGCACTTAAGGCACTTTTATAATCAACAAATCGCTTTATTTTTATTTCTTCCTGCTGAATAAGACCCTTTTCAAGGTCGTCCCATAAGACTTTATTTATTTTTTTGTATAGTGGTAGATGAAAGTCCTCATTATAGGGTAGATTATAGTCCTGCATCGTTTTGGATAGCGCTACGCGCTCTGTCTTCTTAAAATCTAGTAGGGTTTCATCTAGATCAAAAATTAAATGTGTATAGTTCATAGAAATCCTCTCTTTACTTAATGTTATGTATACTCTATCATATGGTAAGGCATGTCTTTAGGACAAATGTCACTTGGAGGTAAAAATCATAATAGTAAATGATGACCATCGATTAAATAACTATATATCACAACATGGTCTAAATGATAGGATAGGGGCTAGGGTCCTTGAGTGTGGAACCTTGAGATATTTTGAGAAGGATGAGATCATAATGGCTACAGGGGAGCCACTGGATTATTACTATTTAATTGCCTTACCCGTGGATGACCTGAGAAATCAGTACTTTGAGAACACTCAGTTTTTGCATCATCTGATTGTATCACTAAGTGATAAACTTTCTGCTACTATGAACAACAGCTCCTATAACTTAACGTATCCACGGGTTAATAGATTGTCTAGTTTTTTGATTGGATTATTAGCAACAGAGGGATAGGAGATAGTGACCTTATCCATGTCATATCAAGAAATCGCACAGTTTTTGGGAGCGACCTATCGTCACTTGAATCGTACGTTCAACGAACTTGAAGATAAAGAAATTATCAGAGTAGACGACAAACAAGTGACGATTATAGATCGATTGGCTCTTGATGCCTTATCCCGAGAATCCTATCAGAGTTTTCTATAATTGGCGCCTTCTAATCATAGCCTTTTGTGTTTCTAGTTCAAAGCCATACTGCTCATATAGACCATGGGCATCTTTCGTGCATAAGATCCCCAGTAAACCTTGTGTCCCAGCATCATTCATGATGTGGGACATTATTTTTTTTCCGATTCCCTCTTGCCTGTAGCCAGTGTCTACGATAATGTCACAAATCCAGAAGACCGTAGCATAATCTGTCACTATACGGCCTAGTCCAATGAGCGCGTCGGATTCAGTATCAATGACGCCATAGCAAATGGAATGTTGAAGCGATTTTTCTATGGTATCCATAGAGCGATCTGATGCCCAATAGGACTGGGATAAAAGTTGTTTTACTGCTGTGGTTGTCCACAATGATGAATCTGTCGTAATAGAATAGTTCATTGAATGCCCCTTTGTAATGTATTCTTCTAGAAGTATTATTAGTGTATAATGAGTTAAATAGTAGGTCAATTTATTAAAAAGATATTTGTACTATTACAAAGGAGGGGTGCTGGTGACAAAATGTGAGGATATTCAAGAAATTATACTTGAAGGAATCAGAGAAGGTATCCATAAAGAAGGTGAGAGGCTACCCAGTTGTCGAAAGTTGGCCAGTCAATTAAAGGTCAATAAAATCACGGTCAACAAAGCTTACGAATGCCTAGAACAGCAACACTATGTCTATAGCATTCCTAGAGGCGGTTACTATGTAGTTCATGACTTGCCTGAAGGAAAGACGAGTGAGAGGCTAATCGATTTTACGGCTGTAAAACCTCAAGAAGAATTGATCCCATTTAGAGCCTTTACCCATGCGATGAACAAGGCTATTGACATTTATAAGGGCACTCTATTCAGTGACAACTCTCCAATGGGAATGAAATCTCTAAGAGAAGCATTGGTGGATATGTTTGCAAAGGAATCAATATATTGTACTGCTGATGGATTGATGGTGACCCATGGGGCACAACAGGGGATAGATTTGGTTCTGCAGGCATTATTTTTAGGTCAGCAGGGTCAATTACTGATAGAAAGTCCTACCTACAGTCTGGCTTTAAAAAGAGCACGACAGCTTAATATTGACATGGTAACCATCGAAAGGTCTGACCAGGGACTTGATATTGCGTTCCTGGAAGACTTGTTTAAGACACATTATATAAAGTGTTTTTATATAATGCCAAGATATCATAATCCAACCGGTTATTCTTTGTCTGAGACACAAAAAAGACAGATTGTGACCCTATGTGCCAAATATAAGGTCTTTATTATTGAGGATGACTATTTAGGAGATCTAAGGGACAAACAAGCCGGTGCGCCGATGCACTATTATGATACTGAAAACACAGTTATTTATCTACGAAGTTTTTCAAAGACTTTCATGCCAAGCATCAGACTAGGGGCTTTGGTGTGTCCACATGTGCTGATGCAGGAACTTGTAGCAATAAAAAAAACTGTCGATTTAAGCACGGCAGCATTGTCGCAATCGGCTCTCGAAGTGTTCATTTGCTCTGGTATGTATGAGAAACACAAAAGGAAAATAAAGAAAATATATGATGAAAAACTGAAACGTTGCCGTCATATATGCGCGTCCCTTGCCAGTGATTCAGTCAAATGGCATGTACCGACAACAGGGATATTTATATGGATTGAGCTACCTGAAATCATAGATTTTACAGGGATACAAAGAGCCTTACGAGATGAAAATATTATCGTCAAAGACAGCAGTGCTTTCTATTATAAAGAACAGAGCAAGCATTTTCTTCGCCTATGCATATTGAGTGTCAGTGAAAAAGAGCTTCATGCTCTTTCAACTGTCTTGAAAGCTCTCTGAAACTCTTTCGGCGTATAGTGGGTGTGTTTTTTAAATTTATCAATAAAATAACTGGCACTACTAAATCCAACTTCGATGGCTATTTCGGTAATAGTTAAATCGGAGTTTTTTAGTAAGTAGATGCTTTGGTTGATGCGGTAGCTGGTTAGATATTCTATTGGTGTTGTTTGTGTCATCTTCTTAAAGAATCGACAACACTCGGATCGGCTGATGTTTGCGGCAGAAGCTATGTCATCAAGTGTGATTTTTTCATTGAAATGGGCATGTATATAGGTGAGGAGTTCTTTTATGCGTTGATGTTCATTGCCTGATAGCGTTGGAACGATAAGGTCTGCACTGATATGGGTTATTAGCTCATGGCATATTTGCAAGAGGTAACTGATAAAAAGCAATTCAAAACCATAATTTTTATCTGTGTACAACGTATACATGGTTTGAAGGCGGTCAATGACTGTTTTTTGCCACTGAGTTGATGGTTTTAGTACAGCATATGGCAGACGTTCAGGATTTAGGATGAAAGCGCCAAAGCTTTCGAGCAGAGGATTATTTAACAGAAACAATGATGCGTCAATGTCGAAACAGATGTATTTGCTGTTGTCACAGTTGAAAGAGGTTGATGTGTGTAGCAAATTGGTGTTAATAAATAGGCCATCGCCTTCCCTCAGTAAAACTTTGTTGGAATCGATGGTGAATTGAACCTGCCCTTCCAATACCACGACAAACTGGAGTTCACTGTGCCAATGTAGCGGTATATAACCTAGTATGTTTTGCTGTATATCAGTTGTATAAACGGCCACTGGAAAGGTTGAATCTCCATGAAAGGTCAGTTCCTTTAGATCTTCAGACCGTTGAATATTGTAAATTTGCATAATGCCTCCAAATCAATATTTTAATATTTTTGAGCAATAAAGGTGTATAAACAATCAATGTAGAACAATATAATAATACCATACAAGTTGAATACGAGGAGTGATGTAGATGAAAAACGATAAAAAAACAGCGTATGTTTTAAACAAAAAGGCACGAGATACTGCTTATGCAAAATCTTCAGTAGAAGTTATGGCAGTAGCGACAATTGATCATATACGAGAGTTTCATATGGCGTTTGAGGAGTATAAAACGACACCATTATGGTCGCTGGAGGCCTTGTCTAGGGAGCTACAAGTAAAGAAGATACTGGTAAAGGATGAATCTCATCGATTTGGGTTAAATGCATTTAAAGTATTGGGCGGCGCTTATGCTGTTGGGAAGTATTTGGCTGATCAACTTGGTATAGATATAGAAGAAGTGACCTTTGAGAGGCTACAGTCGGCAGAAGTTAAAAAGCAATTGGGTGACATCACATTTGTGACGGCGACTGATGGTAACCATGGCAGAGGTATTGCATGGGCTGCAAAGCACTTAGGTCAAAAGTCAGTGATTTTCATGCCAAAAGGTACTGCAGAGGAACGTCTCCAGAATATCAGAAATGAGGGTGCTGAGGCCTCGATAACGGATATGAACTACGATGATGCAGTGCGACATGCATTGAAGTATGCACAAACCCATAAGGGGGTGCTGATTCAGGATAGTGCATGGGATGGTTATGAACAAATCCCTACATGGATTATGCAGGGATACGCCACGGTTGTAGATGAAATTGTTCTGCAAATCAAGGAGGAGGATCATGAGAAACCGACTCATGTATTCCTGCAGGCAGGCGTAGGTTCTTTTGCAGGTGGGATCTTAGGCTTCTTGGTGTCTTATTATGGTGAGGACTATCCGACAACAATAGTCGTTGAACCTGATAAAGCGGCTTGTATCTACAAATCTGCGAAGGTCGGTGATGGGAAGCCATACGCAGTGACAGGAGAAATGCAAACCATAATGGCGGGACTTGCCTGTGGTGAACCAAGTACTGTATCCTGGAGTATATTGCGAGATTATGCAGATGCTTATGTTTCTTGTCCAGACAATTTGGCAGCCCTTGGCATGAGAATTTTAGGGAATCCACTAAATGGGGATCCCCGTATTGTTTCAGGGGAATCAGGTGCTATAGGCATGGGATTGCTTTACGCTCTGGAAAAGGATCAGCAATTAGCGACATTGAAAGAGGCGGTTGGTATCGATGACAATTCAGTTGTGCTGATTATCAGCACAGAAGGAGATACCGATGCAACAGGCTATAGAAAAGTTGTATGGGAAGGGGCTTATAGCAATGAGTAGTTTAATACAGGAAAAAATTGAGGACCAGTCACGTGAGTTGGTTGGATTTGCACAACGATTGGTGCAAACACAAAGTTATTCCGGAAATGAAAAAGCGATTATTGAACTTATAAAGGCTGAAATGGAGTCGCTTGGATATGATGAGGTGATCGTGGATGCTATGGGGAATGTCATTGGGCGCATTGGCGACGGTGATGTACAAATCATGTTCGACAGCCATGTAGACACGGTAGAGGTCAAAAGCCCTTCTGAGTGGACTGTTCCACCATTTAGCGGTGAGATTGTCGATGGCAAGCTCTATGGACGTGGCTCTGTAGATATGAAATCCAGTATTGCGGCATCGGTTTATGCAGGGGCAACCGTAAAAAACCTTGGGCTTTTAGACGGCAAAACAGTATTTGTAAGTTGTACAGTTTTTGAAGAGGACTGCGATGGAGAAAATCTTAAACATCTTTTTAAGGAATTATCCCTAAAGCCAGACTATTTTGTGACCTGTGAACCATCAGGAAACAAAATAGTAACAGGTCATAAAGGAAAAGCGCAGATAGCCATTACCAGTCATGGACTGTCGGCCCATGGATCGGCACCTGAAAAAGGTGTTAATGCGGTTTATGAAATGGCAGAAATAATTCAGCGTGTTGAAGCGACGAATAATAGACTTTCACAAATGGAAGGGGATAGACGTACACTTGTCTTATCAAACATAGAATCCACAAGTGTGTCCCTAAATGCTGTGCCGTCTTCTTGCGAAATTTATTTAGACCGTCGAATGGTTCTTGATGAGACGGAAGAAATGATCAAGGATGAAATGGACAAAATTGTTGAAGGCAAGAATGCGACTTGGGCGATTGGAACTATAGAAAGAACGAGCTACACGGGAATGCCAATCACTTATGAACCTTTCCACTTAGCATGGAAAACAAATGCGGATCATCCTTTGATGACAAAGGCAAATGAGGCTTATTCAGAAGTCTTCAAGAGCGCCCCCTTATATGATTACTGGGATTTTAGCACCAATGCTGTCACGCCAGTTGTCATGGGCATACCTTGTATTGGATTTGGTCCTGGTGCCTATAAGTTGGCCCATATGATAGATGAACATTGTGCGGTGAAGCAAATAATCGAAGCAAGTCAATTTTATGCAGTGTTAACTGCCACTCTATAGCAATTATTAAGCTCCGTTTACATAAACGGAATTTTTTAGTGTATCAAGACTTACTTCGGGTATTTATAAGATGAGAGGGGGAGGGATGTATGTTTCTTTTTGAATTATTGGATGACGTGACACTTATGATTATTCAAACGCTGTTTGAAGTCATTATAGCGAGCATATTTATTTTCACCTTCCCGATTTATAAGAAAAAATATCTTAACGTTTTTAAATATGGTTTTTTGTTGAGGGGTCTAGGATTTTTATTAATAGGATTGAGGTCCGTAACGCCATTATGGTTAACTGTCATTGTGGCAAATACAGTCCTACAAGCTGGATTTTATATCAATTTGTACGCCTTTTATATGATGATTGGTCAGAAAATCAAAAAACGTTATTATGTAGGCCTGAATGTGGTTCATTTCATTTTATTTTTGTTTTATACATTTGTTAATCCAGATGTCGGTGTAAGAATAGTGATTTATTCCATCATTCAGATAATACCGATCTTTCACCTTCTACATGCATATGGCAAGAGGATTCTCTGTGAGAAAGATATAATCAAAGGTACTATTATTGGATTGTATTCTGGAATGATTCTAACAAATGCATTAAGAGTCTATCAGGTACTTATAACGGGACAAATCAATCAATTGTTCCGCAATGAATGGGTGACCAAATTAGCATTTCTGTATACTTTAATGTTTTCATTCTTACGGGTTTACATGATATTTTTGTACGTAGCAAAAGAGTATCAAGAAGAGTTGATTGAGGTGAATTACCAATTGGAAGTCCTTTCCTACAAAGATAACCTGACAGGGCTTAATAACAATAGGGCTATAATGGGGATAATTTTTGATGAGGTTGAGCGAAGCAAGCGGTATGGCCACAAGACCTCGATTGCTCTTATTGATATAGATGATTTCAAACATGTCAACGATACTTATGGACATATATTCGGGGATGAAGTATTAAAGAAACTTGCGGATATATTTATGGAAACTGCAAGGAGTAGTGATGCTGTTGGCCGTTATGGTGGTGAGGAGTTTATCATTGTTATGGCGGAAACCTCCAATAGTGACGGTAAAACCCTGATCACCAGAATTAAGAACCAAGTCAATGCTGTTGTCTGGGACAAAGCGCCAGATCTTCGTGTATCCTTTAGTGCTGGGATATATGAAGTTGGAGAGAGTACTGACGTATCAAGTATTCGTCAACTTGTCGACGAAGCGGATAAAATCATGTATGAAGCAAAACGAAATGGTAAAGATCGCATTGAGATTGGGTAGAGGTATCTAATTCAGTACGATCTTTTTTTGAGGGAAGCATTACGATTATTCAAACTCACAAGAGTGGCATTTTGTTAAGAGATTAAAAAAATCTATAGAAGCAAATAAACCATGACACGCCGCTATAGTTGGTAATCATTCTCATTTAGTGGTATAATGATGTTAGGTGAGAATAATGACAAAGAAAACAAGCGTATTAACATTACTGATGATTATTGGATTAATTGCCTACTTCACATTGCCATTGACGAGTGAAGTAGTCTTTCAGCCTGAAAAAGATGACATTATTATCGGTTCTGGAGAATTTTGTCCAGTCTACGAGCCAAAAGGGGAAGTACTTTACAACAGTAGTTGGACTGGCGAATTACCATCGATTGATGATGTGATAGAGGATTATAGGACGGCTACTTTCGGACTGGGGTGATTTTGGGGACCAGCTGCAAGGTTTGCACTAGAAGAAGGTGTCATTAAGACACGTGTCGGGTATGCCGGTGGAAAAAATAGGCATCCAAGCTACAAATCCCTTGGATTACATTCTGAGGTTGTTGAAATTGATTATGATCCAGAACGTATATCTTATGCACAATTAGTGGCACTATTTTTTGAGTTTCACAACGAGACGCTTCGTCCTTATGACCAAAGAGTCAAAAGCTTGATTTTTTATAGAAATGAGGAGGAAGAGATTATTGCAAGACGTGTTCTTGAAGATATTCGAGTAAAGGCAGGAGACAAGGGTGTATTTACGGAACTAAAAGCTTATGAACGTTTTTATATAGCAGAGCCGGAACATCAATTACGAGCGCTAAAAATGGAAGTTGCCCTTTATGATGAGTTAGGGCAAATGTATGGATCTGATGCAGATATTAGAGAATCTGTGTTAGCATCGAAACTAAATGGGTTTGTCAGTGGTAGAGGTGATATGGAAATGCTTGAAAGAGTGCTTGCACAGTCTGCTTTATCAAGTGATTCACGGGATAGAATGAGAGATATTGTTGAAAATCCATCGGAAAATTATAAATAATGGGATTTTTATTGGAATGTAGAACAGCCAGTAATACTTACTGCGTTCGCATTATATAATCGACTATTGCACTGGAATGTTGAACAGCCAGTAATACTTACTACGTTCGCATTACTGCGCTCGCGTTGCGCGCTCAATACGATTCTGTCGTTAAAGCCAGTAATGAGTACGCGTACTCATTACTGGCTTTAACGACAGAATGGTGCTGTTCTTATTTATCACGAAAAAAAGAGGAGTCCTAATGAGGACTCCTTAAATTTTGTTTTTAATGACGCTCTGTTTGCCATAGCTCTTCTAGCTGATTGTAATTCGGTTCGTAATGGAAAGTAATTCTTTCCATTTTATGAGTTTCGGGATGCTGGAATTTTACAACGAATTGACCTCTGTATCTCGAAGTACCTGTTACGGTGTAACGGTCGTTCATTAGCTTCCTAATTGCTTCGCGGTGATGTGATAATTCGTGCTCCATTTCTTTCTTTTCTTCCATGAATCGATCTTTTGAACGTTCTCTAAGCATACCTCTGCTCTTATCGTGCATATGGCATGTATCATGTTTGCGATGACTCATTTATTGCACCTCCTTAGTCCTTATTATAATATTACCCGAAATTAATATCGATAAACGATTTTTGCGAAGAGCAGGGGATTATTGGAAAAATATGATATAATAATTAGTGAAAAATTTATCACATAATATTGAGGTGTTAAATGAACTACATAATAAAAAATCCAAAAGAAGATTCCAACGAAAATTGCAAAGAAAATATTTTTATTGCCTATGACGAAGACGGTAACGACATAGGATGTGCATATGTATACCCAGCAATTAATCATTACCAAACTTACGATTATCCCTTTAGAATTTATTTCGATGTGCAGGTCGGGATAGAGGTAGATGATATTTGTGATAATACTTTAAGAGAAGAGCTGTATCAATGTGTGTTCAATAGAGCAAAAATAATTAGAAAAGAAAATCCTGACTTGAAAGCTAAATTTTATACGGGATTTATGTACGATGCTGAAATGATGGAATGTCTTATGAAAAAGGGCTTTGATGAAGATTGTACAGTGGTAATGCGCAATGATTATATCATGAAAGAGTGTTACACACTTTCTGATGAATTTAAGGTTAGAGAGATGCCGTTGGAGACGTCTGATGAAATTGATGCGTATAAAACGCTTTATGATCAGATATTTATTAGACCATTGGACAAGGGATTATTAGCGGAAGTAAAAAACACAGAGGGATTTAGATGTATTGAGCTTTTTAGGTCGAATGAGGTAATAGCCAGTTGTACACTGAGAATAGAGAATGATATAGGTTATATAGATACGATGTATGTCATGCCCAAACATCATGGATTTTCCTATGGGAAGGTGATAATGACTGTTGCTCTAGAATATTTTAGTCAGCAAATGATAAGTGCCGTGGAACTGGAAGTTTGGAAATCAAATGAACGGGCTGTTAAATTATATGAATCTTTTGGATTCACTTCCGTTGCGAGAAATATCATGTTTCCGGCGTTAGAAATATAATGAAATAAAAAAATCACAGAAGGCTTTAAAGCTAGCTGTGATTTTTTCTATTATAGGTGTAGATAACCGCCGTAATTGGTATTGCAAAAACAAGCCCGATACTACCGGCCATGGCCCGTATGATTTCTGAAGCCATATGATCCATGTTGATGATTGCATAAGACGATACATTGAAAGAATAGAACAATAACAATACTTGTATGGAGCTTCCAACATAGGCCAAAATCAACGTATTGGACATAGAGCCCATGATATCCCTACCGACATTCATACCGGATTTAAATAACTCCTTGTTTGATATTTTAGGATGTATGAGTTCAATCTCCGACATTGAGGATGCGATGCTCATAGCCACATCCATTACTGCACCTAATGCACCAATGATAATACCTGCGAATAAAAGACCTTTATAGTCAAGGTTTCTGAACTGAGGGACGAAAGCAAGTAGTTGGGCTTCTTCATTGCCAAGACCTGTTAATCTTGCCCAGTTTCCTACAAATAAAGCAATAAGAGCAGCAGCCAGCACACCGCCAACAGTTCCTAAAATCGCTGTAACGGTTTTGCGGTTGCGACCACTGACAACAACAAGAGTGAATGCTGATGACAGTGCACAAACAATGACAGATATCAGTATCGGATTAATGCCTTTTAAGAGTGCAGGAATCATGACGAAGAAAATCAAGCTGCCTGTAAAGACAAGGGTAATTGCAGATTTGAATCCCTTTAATCCGCCAATAGCAATTAAGGCAACAAAAAATAGTCCGACAATAAAGTAGATAGATCCCTCACGAGGTCGTTCGAAAATTCGAAGTCCTTCAATTGCGCCGTCTGGTGTTTCTGTTTGATAAAGAAGAATTTCCTCACCAACTTTGAATATTAAATTATATGGATTTACATATTCGACTGTATTTCGAACCGTAAAGACTTCACCGACATGGTTTCCTGAAATCAATTGTATTTGCAAATGTTGAAATCGTACATCTGCTTCAACGGGTACATCTGGTCTTTCCTCGTCAAGGTCATCGTATGGAATGTTGATGATAACAGCTTTGACAACTTCTTCTTCAACAGTCATTTTTTCATCATAATAAGCCCGCATGTTAGCGTCTTTTGTTTCGCCAAAACCTGGAATGCATAGGAATACAGTCAGTAGTAGCAGTGGGAATAGGCATTTTAAAAATTTCATAAGATCTCCTAAAATCAACGCCTGAAACATAAGTTTCAGGCGTTTGTTTGTTACGCAAAATCACGTTTGCGATAAGAAGGCATCCGACCTCTATGGGCGGTGCCACTTAATTTTCTATTGTGCAATTTTAAGCTCTTGACCTACGTTAATAACATTGTAATCTTTAAGATTATTCAGTTGTCCAAGTGCTTCATAAGTAGTGTCATATTTCTTAGCAATTCTCCAAAGTACATCACCCTCTTTAACAATGTAAGTTGTCATTGTTGTAGAAGCAACAGCTTTCCCAGTTACGTTGATTTCATAATCATTTGTTCCAGGTGTTACAGTTGCATGGGCTTTGATGTAATCAACCATAGCGTCTCTAATAGGAATTTGAAGATTTGTTGCACTCTTTGCAGTAGAGAAATCATACCCATCAGCGCCAGTTGTTTCTACTAAGAAATCATTTGAGACAACTTTATAGATTGCATCCATTTTTACAGGCGTACCATCAGCTAAAGTCATTTTAACTATTCTTTCGCCAGCAGGCTTATTTAGATCAAATTCAACAGTTAATCCCGAGAATGAGCCAGCTCTTGATCCTTCAGGCATTAAACCATTATCAATATTCTTCATAAGGTCAGTACCAGTTAATTCAACAACCATCAATGTGTTGTCAAAAGGCATAACTTCGTACATAAGACCCATTGTGATATCTCCAGCAGGAATATCTCTTCTTAAGCCGCCACCATTTTGAATAGCAATGTCAACACCAGCTTTTTCAGCCATTAGCTTACAAACAAATTCACCAAGTGGTGTTGTTTGATCAACATCTGTGTTATGTGTAAATGTTCCAGATGCAATACCGATTTTTTCGTTCATAATTGGCTCTAAATCTGTGTTCCATTTTTCATATTCAGTAGTACCTGATGCATCAGCGATGATATCACCTTTACGCTTGTAAAGTGTATCGATTGAAGGTGTAGCAGATTTTACAGTACCATCTGTATTTAACTCAAATGATATTTTAGCCATTGCACGACCATATTTGTAAGCTTGTACAACTGGTACATCATTGATATAGCCAGCTACAGTATTGTGACTATGACCTGAAATAATCGCATCAATACCGTCAACGTTAGCGACAGCGTTAATTTCGTCACCAACTACAGGAAGTGTTGGGTCAGAACCATATTTGTCTTGTTTAGAAGGTAAATGCGTTACAGCTACAATTAAATCAGGTGTACCTTCTTCTGCTTTACCAGCGTTTAAGAATTCAACCCATTTTTTTGCTGCTACAGCAGCATCTTCAAACTTAAGACCTTGAACGTTTTCAGCTTTTGTAACAGTCGGTGTCGTTGTTGTCGCTAAACCGATGAAAGCCACCTTCTTGCCATTTACTGTTGTAAAGCTGTATGGCTTTGCCCATGATACGATATCACCTGTTGCTTCATCAACAATGTTTGCAGCCAAGTAAGTGAAGTCACCGTCATTTTGCCATTTGTTCATGTAAGACGTACCCCAATCAAATTCATGATTACCAACAGCAGATACTTCTAAGTTCATTGCTTTGAACATGCTGTTAACTGGTGCACCTTGTGTTAAGTTAGACATTGCAGAACCTTGGTAGTTATCCCCACCAGACACGACAACAGTGTTTGGATTTGCAGCTAAATAACCACTAACTGCACCAATCATTTTTGCCATACCGACGTTTTTTCCTCTTTCACTGGTATCTTCTGCTAAGTTACCGTGAAAGTCGTTGAAAGAAACGATGTCAATTGTGTTGCTTACAACTTCTTGACTTGCCATAATCGGTGTAGCAACCACTACATCTGTCGTTGACTTTGTTTCTGCAAAAGATAATGGCGTAAAGCAGCTCACTAGAAGTGAAAGTACCATTACTAATGCAAAGTTTCTTCTCATTAGTTTCATTGTGTTTCCCCCTTTAATAATAATCGCACGTTCTTTTTTATTTATCGTACGTTATCCATTCTACGGGAAATATTGCAATTACACAATGTTAAAGTTTCACAAGAAAAAAGCCAGAATTCTCTGGCTTTTTGGAATTATATTTTAAATTTGTTGATGAGGGCATCCAATTCTTCGATTAGCTTGATATTGGTCTGGATAATATCGTTTACATGTCGTGTTTTGTTGGTGATGTCGGTGGTCATAGTAAGGATATTTTCTACACCTGAGGATTCATCTATAGTTGCTTCCTTAACCTCATCCATGTTTTGAGCAATAGATTCAATAGAACTTGTTAATTCCTCTGAAATGGCACTTAATTCCATCATGATGCTGTTGAATGTATTGGCGTCTTCATTGTATTGGTCACTGATGACATGGAGCTTTTCATAATCTGTTAGGACACTGGTCTCAATGAAAGTAAGGATTTCAGTGGAGTCCTTAATAAGCTCATTGACAGATCCTTGTACAAAATTAACAGTTTGCTGTATGTTTTCGACCATTTTTGCAGATTCCTCAGCTAAATTCCCGACTTCATTTGCAACAACTGCAAAGCCTCTACCAGCATCACCAGCTCTGGCCGCTTCAATAGATGCGTTGAGAGCGAGTAGGTTGGTTTGAGCTGTTATGTTGAGAATACCTTCAAGTAATGAACTGATCTTACTGACTTCTTTGGCATTTTCTATAGCACCCTCTAATCTTACTTTGACAGTCGTATAGATTTTTTGTGCATTTTCTGTGGACTCTGTTGCGTCCTTTTTTAGATCTATAGCCCGATGATTGACGTCACCGGCTTTTTCAGCACCCTCAGATGCTTTTTCAGCTACCACTTCGATAGCGCTTTTAATTTCGTTAATAGTTTCTGATACGGTTTGTGTTGCTGCGGTTGTTTCTTCAATAATTGCGGAAATGTTGGTCGTAGATTCTAAAGTAGAATCTGTACCTTCTTCGAGTATTTTAATATCCTGTGCAATTTTATTTGAATCACTCGTTAGTTCTTCGGAAGTAACAATCATTTTTTCCAGTAGATTCCGAAGACTGACACTTACTTTGTCAAAAGCCTTGGATATCTCCCCAAGTTCATCTTTAGAGGTAATGCCGATTTCTTCTGTAAAGTCTAAATCCTTGTATTGGTTTGTATGCATGATAATTGTCTTGAGTGTTTTGTTAAGAGGGATGACAATCAACATGATTAAACCAAATGAAAAGGCGATAATGACAAGGGAGATAGCAATGACTTTTGTATAAATGTCTCTTTGAATTTCTTTTAAGTCATCAACATACACACCTGTTCCCACTATGATTTGCCAGTGATCGAAACCTTTTACATAGGAAATTTTCGGTTGTGGCTCATCTTTGCCAGGTTTTGGCCATTGATAACGAACGATACCATCTCCATCTTTGGCTACTTTATCGACCATTTCTCTAAAAAAGTATTTTCCATCGGGATCCTGTAAATCTAAAACTACCGTGTTTTCTAATTGGGATGCGATAGGATGCATCAACATAAGACCATCGTAGTTGTTGACCCAGAAATAGTCGGATTCTGAGTATCTAAAATTACGTATGACTTCAAGTGCATCGGTAAGTGCTGCTTCCTCTTTTTTTTCGCCAGCTTCGAAAAGGGAGTATTGGCGCTCCACTTCTTTGTAAGGTAGATCGGTTAATTCCATCAGTTTCGTCATGGTTCTATCTTCAATAATAGAGTTGACTGTTGGAATAATATAGACTGCGATAAGTGCTGTAAAGACTAGAATGATAAATAAGGCTAGCGAAATAATTTTATTCTTCAACTTAATATTTTGAAGACCCATAAAATCACTTCCTTCTAAATAAATATATACCCATTTCTAGTGATTTTAAGAAAGATATATTATTTTGCTTGACAGAGGTCATGATTATCTGTATTCTTTTAGTTAGGGTAACTCGAACTAACTAAGGAGGACCTATGAGTCAAGAATTATCTAAATGTATTAGTAAGCTAACAAGTTTAAAGGGTAAATGTTATGAACATGTCTTAGATGAATTGCACCTAGAGGAGTTAAGCTTTAAACAGTTGCAATA
>PPCM01000319.1_pt1 | contig 55093 bp, 52 predicted proteins | sample 1555541 | NCBI WGS metagenome assembly PPCM01 (sample SAMN05284479, study PRJNA326546) | Marine sediment metagenome, whole genome shotgun sequencing project. | isolation source: marine sediment | place: Germany: Wadden Sea | collected 2012-09-05
ATAAAAGCCCTTGAAAAACTAAACTAGGTGTCGAATCACATAGAAGATTTAAAGCTGTTCCGGGAAACCGGGACAGCTTTTTCTTTAGATTCAATGTAAAATAAATTTTTTATCCATAACACATATTACAACAACACACAAAGAAAACTATTTGATTTAGTAATCAATGTATTAAAACACAAAAAAACTATGTAAAAAGTGCAGCAAAAGACATTTTTCAAACATAAAAGTATGCCCAACTGAGCACAAGTGCCATCTGACACACAGCAGAACATTGCTGGTTCATAATGACACACCCCTCTTTCAAGCCCTGCAGTGTAACACTTTTGTCATTCTTGTTATATTTTTCACATTGAAAAAACCGATATCGGACCTGTAAATCAACCACAAATGATTCACTACAAAAAGACGCCAAAACTTCTAAATGTTTGTTTTTTAAGAATATTTACTTTTGGCACACGTCTTGCCCTATAGAAAGCGTTAATAAGTACAAGACTAGGCCCAACCTTCTCAAAAACCTACTAAGCTACAAGGATGGTCTCAAAATGGCAGTACGTGAACAAGTAAACGGTTTTTTCATTCCCAGCGTAACCCTTATTGGTATTGGCGCACACAAAGAAATCCCCGCTCGCATTAAAGCACTTGGCGGTAAGAAGCCCCTGCTCGTAACAGACAAGGGTATCACCGCTGTCGGAATCACCCAGCAGATCGTTGATATTCTGAAAGCAGAAGGTATGGACTGCGTAGTCTATGACGAAACCATTCCCAACCCCACTGACATTAATGTTGCCGACGGTGTTAAAGCCTACGAAGACAACAAATGTGACTCCCTGATCACCCTTGGTGGCGGTAGCTCCCATGACTGCGGTAAAGGTGTTGGTCTCGTTGTTGCCAATGGCGGCAAAATTCATGATTTCGAAGGCGTGGACAAATCTACTAAGCCCATGCCTCCTTATGTAGCGGTTAACACCACAGCTGGTACCGCTTCTGAAATGACCCGTTTCTGCATCATCACTGACACTTCCCGCAAAGTTAAAATGGCTATCGTTGACTGGCGCGTTACCCCCGGCATCGCACTTGACGATCCCCTGCTGATGATGGGCATGCCTCCGGCACTGACCGCAGCAACTGGTATGGACGCACTGACTCACTCCGTTGAAGCATGGGTTTCCACCATCGCTACCCCCATCACTGACGCTTGTGCTGAAAAATCCATCCGTCTGATCAACCAGTACCTGCGCCGCGCAGTTGCTAACGGTCAGGACATCGATGCACGTGAAGGCATGTGTTACGCACAGTACCTCGGCGGTATGGCATTCAACAACGCATCCCTGGGTCACGTACACGCAATGGCTCACCAGCTTGGTGGTTTCTATGACCTGCCTCACGGTGAGTGTAACGCTATCCTGCTGCCCCACGTTGAACAGCACAACCTGATCGCTAACGTAGACCGTTTCGCAACCATGGCTGAATGGCTCGGCGTTAACACCGAAGGCATGGCTCCTCGCGTTGCTGCTGATGCGGCTCTTGATGCTATCCGCCAGCTCTCCGCTGACGTAGGTATCCCTGCAGGCCTGAAAGAACTCGGCAAGAAATACGGCAAGAAGGTCGATGAAAAAGACATTCCGACCATGACCGCCAACGCTCAGAAAGATGCTTGTGGTCTCACCAACCCCAGATGCATGACTGACGAAGCTGTTGCTGCTATCTACAAGGCTGCTATGTAATTAGAGAACTCCATCCTGCCTGCGGATTCTGCAAGTCGCGGGCAGGATGTTCAAATGTTTTGTCACAGGAATGCGGATAATTTTGCATAACAGAGGTCATGGATAGGCAAAGGTCGGATCCGTTATTCCTGTATAGAGCCGGATGAAAGTTGGCAGGTGGAGCTGCAAACGGGATTTACCGGAGGGACAAAGTATTTACCCGAGGGGGACGCAAGGTCCCCCTCAGAAATTTACCCCGTGCAGGCCCGATTGTTGTATAAGCCCACAATTACAGCATACGGACCAATGCATAAATTGTTTCAGTCACGAGCGGTATATACCGCCCGTTCTCCCCGGCACCTTGGAACAAATGCAATCGGGCCTGCTCACTTTTTTCTTTGAAGATTTCTGCTCCCCTTTCTTTTCTCATTTCTGTACCTTTCCGTTTATGTTTTCCTCCTCTATTGTGTTTGGCTGACAATAGCGATATTACTCCTATTGAAAAATAGCCCGAAAAAGGAAAACACAATGTTTATTCTCGAAAGACCCTATGTATCCGAGCTGTTGAAGAAAACACTTACAGAACTTGAAAAGCCGGTACTTGAAAATGATGTTGCCTGCGACAATCTGCAAAACACTTCCATCACTCTCACCAAAGCAAAAGATTTCATAAGGGCCTACAACGAAAACCGCTCCCAGCCGGTTTATTCCAACTCCGAAAACTCCATTGACTGGATTGATAATAATCTGGACAACGGCGAACTCCCCCGGAAGATCAGACTGTTTAAAGACAAAGGTGCATTCCGTGATCTCGTAAAATCAATGTACCCGGATTTCTTTTACCGCACTGTTAAATTCGAAGAACTGGATACAATCAAGGCCGAAGAATTACCTATCCCCTGCGTCATAAAACCCAGTGTCGGTTTTTTCAGTCTCGGCGTGCATATGATTGAATCTGTAGATGGCTGGCAAAAAGCTGTGCAGAGCATCCAAAGCGAAGTTGATGACATCCGCACCATGTACCCCGCAAAAGTGCTGGAACTGGACAATTTCATCATTGAAGAATGCATCGAGGGTGAAGAATTCGCTGTTGATGCCTACTATGATGCCGAAGGCAACCCGGTAATAATCAATATTCTCGGCCACCTGTTCGCATCAAGCGATGATGTCAGCGACCGCTGCTACATCACCTCCACCGGGATCATCAACAAACACCACGATGAATTTCTGAAATTATTGCAGAAAATCGGCAAACGTGCGGAGCTCAAAAACTTCCCCATTCATATTGAAGTACGCACAGACGGCCTTGGGAATATCGGGGTCATTGAGGTTAACCCCATGCGTTTTGCAGGCTGGTGCGTAACCGACCTCGCTTACTACGCATACGGAATCAATCCCTATAAATATTTCATGGAAGGAATTAAGCCTGACTGGGAGAAGATTTCCGGCTGTTGCGACGGCAAGGTCTTCGCCATGGTCATCGGTGAAATTGATTCCACCGTGGACCGCTCCAAAATCACTTCTGTTGATTACGAAGGATTCAAGGCCAATTTCTCAAAACCGCTTGAGTTACGGGAAATCGACTACAAAATACATCCGGTGTTCGCCTTCATCTTTGCTGAAGTTGCTGCTGACAACATGGATGAACTGAATAAGATGCTCCATGCGGATTTTACACCGTACCTTAATTTCTAACCCCTAACTCCGGATTCCAGAATGACTGCAAGCTTTTTCCGAAAAACTGTTTGTATATTTGCTTTCCTGCTCTGTCTGTCATCCACTGCACATGCTTTTCATGCGGATGCATTCCGCAGTGCAAAACTGCAAAACGACTCCGGCATCCCGGCAAGCCTCAGTGTGGAGATAGGACTGCTCAACGGGGTGGCCCGTGAACTGGTCTACATTGAAGACAAGGGACAAAAAATCAGTGAGCTGCAATGGGATCTGGACAATGTAATGATTGCCGGGGTCAAAGGCTCCTTTGATTTTACGGACTGGCTGCGCTTCAACGGCGGATTCTGGACCAACTTCACCACCGGGGACAACGGCAAAGTTGAAGACACCGATTGGCCCACTCCATATGATCCGCGCGGCTGGGATTCATACTCCATCAGCAATGTGAAGGTGAAACGGGTCCTCATTACTGATGCCAACCTTGAAGCGGATCTGCTGGAATTCGAGTATCTGACTCTATCAGGTATGATCGGCTTCAAATTCGACAACTACAAATGGCAGGATCGTGGCGGGAGCTATGTTTACAGCTGGTCCGGCTTTCGTGCAGACAGTGGGACCTTTGATGAAAACGAATCAGGTCTTGGCTACGAGCAATGGTTCTATACGCCCTATTTAGGAATTCAGACTGATTCGGATTTTGGTGATTTCAAGCTGAAAACATACGTAAAAGGAACCATCTACGCCTGGGGAGAAGACGAAGACCATCATTATTCCCGTGACCTCCGCTTCAATGAAGATATTTACAACATCAAATTCTTCGGAGTAGGAATTTCGACCAGCTATGCTATAACCGAGCACATTTTCAGCACCCTGTCCTTTGACTACCAGAAATATTACCGGCAAGTGGGGCACACCAAAACAACAGACCTGATCACCGGCGATACATATGAATCCAGCAATAGTGCCGGAATGGATAATGAAACATGGAATATCGGCCTTGAACTTGGTATTAATTTCTAAGATGCAATAACTCTATGCAATACAGATATTATTCAAACGGATTTTTTATTGTTCTGGCAGTATCCTTGATGCTGCTCAGTTCAATCCCGGCACAGGCATATCACGCTGACTCTTTCCGCAATGCCCAGGTATCACACAACTCCACAATTCCGGTCAGCATGAGTGTTGAAATAGGGGTTGCTAACGGACAGGCCCGAGAGCTGGTTTATCTTGAAGACAAGGGCCAGAAAATCAGCGAACTGCAATGGGAAATAGACAATGTCGTCCTTGCCGGTTTTAAGGGCTCTTTTGATTTTACAGACTGGTTGCGCTTCAATGGCGGATTCTGGACCAACCTGACCAATGGTGACAATGGACGAATGGACGATTACGACTGGGGTATTCCAGCTGACCCGCGTGGCTGGGAAAGCAGGTACAACGCCCGAGCCAGTGTTGAACAAGTTTTCATGACCGACACAAACCTCGAAGCTATTTTATTTAAAACCCAATACGTGGATATTTCCGGGTTGGTCGGCTTTAAATTCGACAACTGGAAATGGGATTCCAAGGACGGAACATTCGTGCACAGCTTTAACGGCTGGCGCAGTGAAACCATGAATTTTCCTGAAGGAGAATCGGTCATCGGCTACGAGCAGTGGTTTTACACCCCCTACCTCGGCTTGCAGACCGACTCGGACTTCGGCGATTTCAAGCTGAAAACATACGTGAAGGGAACCATTTACGCTTGGGGAAATGACGAAGACCACCACTACCTGCGCAATCTCCGCTTCAATGAAGACATCTACAACATCAAATTTCTTGGAGCCGGGATTTCCGGCAGCTATTCCTTTACCCCCAATGTATTCAGCAGCATTTCCTTCGACTACCAGAAATACTACCGGCAGGTGGGACACACAAAAGTGACCGACACTGCCACCGGGGAGTCATCCAAAACCAGCAACAGTGCCGGAATGGATAACGAATCCATCCACCTTTCAATCGAACTGGGATTTAACTTTTAACCGCCTTTGACATCAGCGGACATTTACGGCAGGTTCCGGGTATTATATCAACCCCTCAAGGAGAGATCATGAGCTCAACAATAGAAGATTTAACTATACATTACGAAGAAGACGGCGAAGTTATTGTAAAAGAACTTGATAAAGAAGTGCTGACCAAAGGCGCATGGACCACCATCATGTTCCGCTACAAGCAGCTGGACCGTAAAAGCGGTGAATACGGCAAAGACATGTACACCATCCGCCGTTTCCGCAAGATGAAAGGCGAATACCGCCCGCAGTCCAAATTCAACATCTCCAGCCCCGATCAGGCCCGCAAGATCATCGACGCCCTGCAAGGCTGGATCAAGGATCTGGAAGATTAAATCGCTTCAGACATTTCGCCTTTGGGCATAAAAAAAACTCCGACCGGCAATCCGGGCGGAGTTTTTTGTTTCTATGCGGAAATGAATATTTCTAATTTACAGTATAGGCCCCGCCCGGCTCAACTTTCTGCACAGTTGAATTGGAAATGGTAAACCACATGAATTCACTGAACTTTGTTCCAACCTCGTTCTTCTCGCTGTAGGTACAACCGACCAGCCAGCCCGAATCAGTGTAATAGCAATCCGTAGCCGATTCCATTTCCAGTGTTTCAGGATACATGGAAGAGTTCTTCAGGTATTTTTTTACTTCAGGATAAAATTTACGATCCGCTGACAGCTCCGGCTTGGGACCGAACTTTGCCAGTTCTTTCATGAAAGCATCATACTTTTCCCTGTAGCGGTCATATTTACTTTTATAAAGTTTCTCGCCGGGATTGAGCTGCATTAACTCGTCATAAATATCCATGTTGGCTTTGAAATCGCGCACCGGAAGAGCCTGCGCCTGTGCATAAAGTTTGCGCTCCAGTCTTTTGCGCAACTTTTTATCGTATCCTTTGAGTTCCTTGCGGTATTTGCTGTTTTCAGGATCAAGGTCAGCCAGTTCACCGTAATATTTGGCAAGATCGGAATAATTCCATTTGGAAGTACGCTCAATACGGTCCAGCAGGTCTTTTTCCGTAGCCAGATGAATCATGGCCCGCAATTCATTATTCATAAGCTCTTTATTCTGCTCCGCAACAGTAAGAGCTGTCTCGGCATTGCCGGTCTCAATGAGCCTTTTCATGGACTCGATGACCTTGGCCCGCTCCGCATCCTGTTTTCCCTTGAGGATTCGTTCCTGCTCGACCCTGTTCTGCTCTGCAATACGGGCATTTTCTACGGCAATGGACTGCTGCACGGCAAAAATTCCGTATCCGGCGATACACAGGGCAATGCCCCCGGCAATACAGCCCAGTAAAATTTTTCGCGACTGGATGAATTCTTTAATGGTTTCAATATTCATGAACGCGAAGATACGGACACCCCAGTCAACCGTCAACTAAACTTCCCCCCTCTACCCATTATTTTTCATGAACGCCCTAAACATTTCTTTAGATACTCCGATATGACCCACATGGAAGGAATACGGTTATGCAAATAAGTGGATCAGCATTAAAATCAAATTACGGAGCTCCGTACTTACTGGACAACGGTTCTCCGCTTTTGGGCGGGAGTCGGACTTCCGGCGTTAGAGCGACGCGCCTGAATGTATCGGCCCCGCCTGTAAATACTGCTGACCAATTTGCTGATCTGATCGCTCAAAAGACCGTATCTCCCGACCAGACAGGCGAAAGTCAGAAAGGGTCCAACGGAGAAACAACTCCAAAGGACCCTTCTGATCTGGCCGGAGCACTTGCCAGTGCCGCCAATTTCATCGAAGGCAAATTCGGTAATGAAGCAGCCACTGCATTCAAAGGAATTGTTATGGCCAACTCCGGGGACCAGATCACTGAAGATTCCCTGAGCAACGGACTGCTCAAGTCCATCCAGTTCATTGACCGCAACTTCGGTTTTGCCGCCGGGGATCAGGTCATGGACCATTTCAATTCCAATCTGAATAATGCCATCAACGACTATTTCGAAAACGGGCTGCAGGAACATTTCTTTGCCGCCAGCCCCGGAACAGGCGCGCAGCTGACCCTGCAGAACACTTTCGCGCAAGTCAGTCAGCAATTCGGTGAAGACACCGCCGAAAGCATCAAGAGCATGATCGAACAGGTTCTTGAAGACGATGGCAAGAGCATTGATTCCATCAAGAAAGGATTGGACAAAAGCCTGACCGAGGCCGAGAAGGCCAACCCCGGAATAACCGATATGGTCGCTCCCATGGCCGCCGGAGAAATCATGGACAAGCTTCAGAGCGGAAGCTACATGGCTCCCCCTCCGACAGGTTCCGTACTCAACATTTCCGTATAGCCTATTCAGGCCCGCCGGATATTTAGTGTTCAAAACAAACCTATCCCGCTGAAAAACCGGGTTCAATCTCCCATATTTACTGTTCAACTCTCTTTTTTTTTGCTACTTGAAAGAAATCCAGTTCAATAAGCACTAAATGGAGGAGTAAGGATATGAGCTTTTTCTGGTTTTTCTTCGGACTCGCTATGACCATCGCTGCAATTGCTTTTATTAAAGCAGGCAGCCAAGAGGACTAGTTTTTTGCTTAACGGGGGGTGCCCGTTACTATTTTTTTAAGCCCGCTTTATGCGGGCTTTTTTTATGTCCGGGTTTCAGGTAGATAACGACTAAGTCTAACCTTGCAAAAAAGCGGACAACTCGTGAGCAGACAAAAAATACTGGAACAGATTAATAAGAACAAAGACGCATGGCGCATCGTCCCCAGCGCGGTCAAAGATGATGCTGGCGAACCTGAATTTGAAATGCTGCTGGCCAATGCGGAAATGAATGACCCCGGCACGGCTTCACTCAATTTCCGGGAAACCCGTTGCGGCGGTTTTGAATATGCGTCCCGGGCTTTTCTGCACGCCCATCTGAAACCGGGCGACTTGTTCATTGATGTCGGCGCGCACTTCGGGCTTTACACCCTGACCGCAGCCAAGAAATTTCCCGGCGAAGTACAGGTTCTTGCCGTTGAACCGCACCCGGCTAATCTCAAACGTCTGCACCTCTGGTGCGATTTCAACGAATGCCGTGAACAGGTGAAGATAGCCCAATGCGCAGCCTCCTCCCGAAGCGGGCAGAGCGAACTTATCCAGAATTCATCCATGGGCCACAGCCTTGTGCCCCAACCAGGCAACCGCAGTCAGGGACAGCCGCTTACGGTTAGGGTCGAGACGCTGGACAATATTGTGCGCACTGCCGGATTCATGGAATCAGACGAACGTATTTTTCTTAAAATCGACACTGAAGGACATGAGTTGGCAACCTTGACCGGTGCTTTGGAGCTGCTCAAAACAGGCCGTGTAGCCGCGATCATCTGGGAGAAAGGACACTTTCATAATTCCGAGCAAGGCATAAAGGAATTCTCAGGGATTATGAGCTTACTGCGCGATATGGGTTATGACTCCTACCGATTTCCTCACGAGGACATGGGAGGGCCGCTGGTCCCTTACGCACCGAGCCATGAACTCTGCAACGTCATCAGTCTGGACAGATCTTTGAAGCCGCAACAGGTTTACGAACAACCGTGGGCTGCGCATGCGGTTATGTCTGCCGGGATGCGCCCCCCGGTTTCCGAGAATTTCATGATCGGCTTCACCGAAGAACTCATCAAAGAAAAAAAGACTGACTGCGGACGCTGGTCCCGCTGGAATCTGCTCGGCAATGAAGCGGACCTGCGCGCCGGCATGGCCGGGCAGCTTGTCCCCGAAGGAAGCAGTGTACTCGATGCCGGGGCCGGGCTGATGCTCCTGCGCGACTACATTCCCGAGAGCTGTACCTACACCCCGCTGGATATTGTGGCCCGCAACAGGCACACGCTTATCGCGGACCTCAACCAGCAGCAGTATCCTGAACAGGATTATGATGTGGTCTGCGCACTTTTTCTGCTTGAATTCATCCATGAACCGCAACTTTTCTTCGACTGGTCCTATAAACACTCAGAAAAATTGATCTTCACCTACCACCCGTTCATGCCCGGTTCCAATCCTAAAAACCGCAAGGCTGCGGGATTTTTCAATGATTTAGGTATGGATCAACTCCAATCAATGGCCATGCAATCATGCTGGAAGAACGTATCCTACACTGATATTACTTTTGGTCAGGCATGCTTTGAATGTCTAAAATAAGGATATAGTATGAAAATTTACTCTTGGAATGTTAATGGATACCGTGCTGTAATAAAGAAAAATTTTAACGAATGGTTTGCAGAAAGCAACGCTGATGTAGTCATGGTTCAGGAAACCAAAGCCCACCCTGACCAGATCCCGGACAACAACCGCGACTATGAGGGCTACGAATCCTTTTGGAACTGGTCCAAAGTCAAAAAAGGCTACTCTGGAACAGCCTGCTTTTCCCGCCGACCGGTGCTTTCCCATTCCTTCGGCCTGACTGATGAAAAATTTCAGGGTGAAGGACGGGTTGTACTCATGGAATACGAACATTTTTACCTCTTCAATATCTACTACCCAAATGGGCAGATGAACGATGAACGCCTTGAGTATAAAATGGGATTTTACGACAGTTTTCTCGAATACGCCGAAGAACTGCGCAAAAAGAAGCCCATTGTAGTCGGCGGGGATTTCAACACAGCCCACAAGGAAATCGACCTCAAAAATCCCAAGGCCAACTCCGAAAGGTCCGGCTTTCTGCCCATTGAACGCGCATGGCTGGATAAATTCATTGAGCACGGCTACGTGGATACTTTCCGCATGTTCGATGAAAGCCCCGGAAAATACTCATGGTGGAGCTACCGCTTTAATGCCCGTAAAAACAATGCCGGGTGGCGTATTGATTACTTCTTTGTCTCCGAAGAGCTCAAAGACAAAGTCAAAAATGCATGGATCGAATCCGATGTCATGGGTTCCGACCACTGCCCCATCGGAATCGAATTGGATTTCTCCTGATCACTGCTTCAACAACAGCATTTCAGCACTAAACACGAAAAACCGTCAGCCCTAATGCAGGACTGACGGTTTTTCTTGTTGTATAAACAAACTAGGACTAGAACTTCTATATGATTTTATGGATTCCTTTAAAAAAATATTATAGAATATAAGACAGGATCTAAATATTTACTCAACAAATCCGATAAAATATTAAGTCCAAAGAACAAACCTGTCACAATAACATGGGGGAGAGACACATGTTCAAAAACATGCGCATCGGTACTAAAATAGCGTTAAGTATTAGCGCGTTGATGATTCTCATTTTTATCGCATTCACCAGCATCATCGTTACTAAAACTCGCGAGGCTTCAATTAAATCCGCGCAGGAAATCGCTAACGAGATGGCAGGTAAATACGGCAACGAAGTCAAAGGGATAATTGAAAAAGCACTTGATGCTTCAAAAGCAGGAGCTGCTGCTTTTAATGCTTTCAGTGATCATGGCCCCGGCTTTAACCGCGAAATGGCTGACGATTTCATCCAAAAACTGACTTTGTCCGACCCCATGTTCTTCGGGACACAGGCTGTTCTGGAGCCCAATGCACTTGATGGCCGCGACTCCGAATATAAAGGGATTAAAAAATATGGCCCCAACGGGGAATACGGCCCCTACTACTGGCGCGAAGGCGGAACCCTTAAAGTAGAAGACCTCATCCAGTATAAACCAGCCACAACAAGAGCATGGTACATGGGCCCCCGTGACACTAGAGGGCCTATCCTGACCGAACCCTATTACACCGAGGTAGCCAAAACCAATATGGCTACAGTAAGTGCTCCTATTTTTAAGGAAGGGCGTTTCATCGGAATCGTAGGGATCGACTTTGTTCTCAGTGCCTTCCAGCAGATGGTGGACGGTATTAAGCCAATGGAAACCGGATACGCATTTATTGCCTCTAACAAAGGATATTGCGTGGCCCATCCTAATAAAAACATTGTCACCAAAAACATCACCGAAGCTTTCCCGGAGAACGAAAGAAGGGCAATTCGCAACGCAATTGAAAACGGCAATAAAGTTCAAAAAGCAATGGTTTCCCCTATTGACGGGAAAGAATATTATTACATGCTGGAACCGATTACCATCAACGGAACTTCCACTCCGTGGACCATCGGTATCGCTATCCCCACAGACAAAATCTACGCTGAAGCCAACAACTTCTTTAAACTGATTGTCGGTATCTCCATACTGGCTATCCTGCTGGTAATTGGCGTAGTCCTCTTGATTGCCCGTTCAATCTCCAAGCCTATCGGAGTGCTGGTCGGTGGTGCGCAGGAAATCGCGGCAGGTAACTTTGACACAGAAATGGACGCCAGCATTTTCAGCGGCGAATTGAAGACCCTGCATGAAGCATTGAGCACCATGGTAAACAGCCTGGTTAAATTCATCTCCACTGCAGAAGAAAAATCTGAAGAAGCTGAGAAACAGACTGCAGCCGCAAACGAAGCTCTTGAAGAAGCCAGGCAGGCCAAGGAAGCAGCCGAACGAGCCAAGGCTGAAGGTATGCTGCAGGCTGCCCACCAACTGGAAGGTATTGTCGAGCAGGTAACTTCCGCTTCCGAAGAACTGTCCTCCCAGATTGAAGAGTCCGCTCGAGGCTCTGAAATCCAGCGAGAACGTACTTCCGAATCAGCAACCGCCATGGAGCAGATGAATGCCTCCGTGCTTGAAGTTGCCCAGAATGCGTCACAGGCAGCGGAAAGTGCATTGGACGCCAAAAAGAATGCTGAAAATGGCGGACGTATTGTCGGCGATGTTGTTTCTTCCATCGACTCAGTAAACCAAGCCGCCGGAAAAATGGTCAGCGGACTCAATGAGCTGGGAACACAGGCCGAAGGCATCTCGCAGGTCATTACCGTGATTACCGACATTGCGGACCAGACCAACCTGCTGGCACTGAACGCGGCTATCGAAGCAGCCCGTGCAGGTGAGGCAGGACGAGGTTTCGCTGTTGTTGCCGACGAAGTCCGCAAGCTGGCTGAAAAGACCATGCAGGCAACTCAGGAAGTCGAGCAGGCGGTTCATGCCATTCAGGCCGAGACCCGCAGAAATATCGAAGAAATGAACAACGCCGCTAACATGGTTTCAAAAAGTACCGAGTATGCTGGACAGGCAGGTGAGAGCCTTGGAACCATCGTACAGAACGTAGACTCCACAGCTGATCAGGTCCGGGCAATCGCGACTGCAAGTGAAGAGCAGTCCGCTGCAAGTGAACAGATCAACCGTGGAACCGACGAAGTAAACCGTATTGCCATGGAAACCGCTGAAGCAATGCAGCAGTCTATGATTGCAGTTTCTGACCTCGCTAGACTTTCCGCTGATTTGCAGAAGCTTATTGAAGAACTGAAGGACGTATAAAACTTACCTATATAAAACAAGAACTTAAAAGTGGCGGAATCTTATTTCCGCCACTTTTTTTATTTGAAGTGCATTTTTTACTTGAAACTGATTTTCAAATTCACTATTGCTATTTTCAGGCAACCAAAAACACAGGAGCTATACCATGACCCAGACAGCCAGCATTTCTTCGATCAACAAGAAAAAGTTTCTGAAAAAAGCCTTCAAGAGTTTCAGTGTTCAGGCAGAGAGGAAAAACAAAGATCCGGAGCATCAGGCTCTCCCTGTTACCGCAAAGGACATCGAGCGGTCCTGACCGGAAAACACTACTGATTTATAGCAAAAAAAGTTCCTAAATTTTATACAAGGAGCATCAAATGTCAGATGTTATAAGAGAAGCAACACGCATGCGGAACAAATACGGATGGAAAACCTACCTTATCAAGTTCAAGGACTACTATTCGTACACTTTCGATCCCAGCCTTTTCCCAGATTTCGAATTACTCGGTGAAGTTGGTGCCGACGGAGCGATCATCCCCTCCTCCAAGGCCAATTAAACAACCGAAAACTCTCCCAAGGTTGTTACACCCATCTACTAACTTCACCCCTCCCGGCTTCGCGTCTTTCCCTGTAGGCGAAGCCGGGATTAATTTTTCCCGCACTCGCCGGAGACTTCATCCGCCACGCTCTCAAATACATCCTTCAGCGCTTCCGGGATATCACCACCGTCTAAGAGCCTGCACACCTCTTCAGGGCTCAGCCCCGCAGATTCAGCAATAGCCAATATTTTTTCGGAAATTTCAGTTTCATTCATAAAAACGTTTTTACACACTCCTCCAGCAGTTTGCAAAAATGGTTTTCCGCTCCAGACGAAACTGGACATCATGCACAGATGTCTCTATTAAGGCACTTCATCAGCACTGTGAAAAAAATAATTCCACTTCACTGGGCACTTGAAAAAAATTTTCGGAGCAAAAATGCTGGACAACCTGAATATAGTACTTTTCGGCACCAAATACCCAGAAAACGTCGGATCATCGGCACGGGCCATGACCAATATGGGCTGCACCAACCTGACCCTTGTACGCCCGGCATCATGGAATATGGAAAAAGCCCTGCCGCTGGCAACAGTCAAAGGCCGCGACATTGTGGAGAAAGCAATGGTTGCGGATAACCTTGCTGAAGCGTTGAAAGACCAGACAAGGGTATACGGAACCACCGCCCGCACAGGGGGCTGGCGCAAAGGAGTCATGACTCCCTCTACCGCAGCACCGCGAATCGTGGAACAACTCCGGGCCGGAGAAAAAGTTGCAGTCGTATTCGGACCCGAAGACCGGGGACTGACCAACGAAGAAACCCAGCTCTGTTCCAGACTGATCAATATCCCCACCAGCCGGGACAACAGCTCGCTGAACCTTTCCCAGGCAGTGCTCATAATTCTTTATGAATGCTTCCGAAACGCACTGGATAAGCCATTCACTCCTGCCGGCCCACCTGACGAACGCTCCACCTCTTTTGAAGAACAGGAAATTCTGGCTTCTAATCTTCAGGAAACACTGCTCGCTATCGACTTCCTGAAAGCCGACAATCCTGATTACTGGATGATGCCGGTTAGGCGATTCATGTCCAGAATTGATATTAAACGTAATGAATTCAATCTGCTCATGGGAATCTGCCGCCAAATCAAATGGATTGCCGGGCAGGCAGGCAAAAAATAATCAAATCCTGAGTTGATCCCCTTCTCAATTTCTTGAAAGAACGCTAAAGTATAGTGAATAAACATAGCCCTGCGGAGCCTCTAAATGTCTGAAAAAAACCAGATTAAAGATCTAAGCGGTGTATTCTCCCGCCAAAGGATAGCCAAAGTCGGCACCGGAACCACCACCCGCCGAGTAGCCCAGATAGGCTATTATTTTGTTGAACAAATGGCCGACGACCTTTTTCAAGTACGTCCCCTGAACAGTAATTTCGTGCCTACAGGTGACCCGGAAAGCATCACTAGAGATGAACTTCTGGAAAACTATACCCCTGAGCCTGAAATGTACCACAAGCAGGTTCTTCCCAATATGAAAGAGCTGCAGAAGACCCTCGCCCGCGCGGACCGTCTCCGCCAGCAGGGAAATTCCTTCAGTGCCGAAATGGAGTACAACAACTCCCTTAAAATTGACGAAATGAACGTGCGCGGCAACTTTGGGGTCGGCCTTTGCCTGATGCAGCGCGGTGAAACAGAACGGGCTAACGACATTTTCGCCCGTCTTATTTCCATGGACGCGCCTTTTGCCAAAGAGCACAAGCATATGTTCAACGATTTCGGCATTAACCTCCGTAAATCAAAGATGATCCTGCAGGCTATCGAATACTATTCCAAAGCCATCAAGCTCAGCTCCGACGATGAGCACCTGCGCTACAACCTTGCCCGTGCCTACTTCGAGGACAAGCAGTACGAAAAGGTTAGAGAAGAGCTCGCCAAGTGTCTGGAAATCAATCCTGATTTTGTGGAAGCCAAGAAATTCGTCGCTTATCTGGATAAAAATAAGCTGGGCTGATCAGCAAAAAAGCTTTATAGAGTTCTAATGAACTCAATCAAAGGATTCATTGTAGCAGGAACACACAGTGGATGCGGTAAGACCTCGGTAACACTGGGTCTTATGGCTGCCCTTGCCCGTCGTAATGTGAAAGTTCAGCCCTTCAAGACCGGGCCGGACTTCATTGACCCCGGACATCATACCCGGGCTGCGGGCAGGCCCTGCCACAATCTGGACGGCTGGATGCTGTCCGGCAAAACCCTGCGTGATATTTTCTCCCGCTACACCCAAAATGCCGATGCCTGCATTGTAGAAGGAGTAATGGGCCTTTTTGACGGCTACTCCGCGCTGGATGATACAGGGTCCACCGCCCACCTTTCCAAAGAATTGAATCTCCCGGTCATACTTGTGGTCGACGCCGGTTCCATGGCCCGGTCCGCGGCTGCCCTGGTGCAGGGATTCTGTAATTTCGACCCCGAAACCGCAGTCGCCGGGGTCATATTCAACCGTGTGGGCAGCAGCAACCATGCCCAGATTTTAGAAGAAGCAATTTCACTGACCGGCGTTCCGCTTGTCGGCTGCCTGCCAAGACGGGAAGAAATAGCCACGCCCTCGCGCCATCTGGGGCTTGTAACCGCTGACCATCTTCAGGATCTCGACTCCAGATACAGTGCTCTCGCCGACTGGGTTGAAGAAAACCTTGACCTGGAACAGATCATGGAAGCCCTGCCGGACATCCCCCTGCAACCCCGCTTCGATGAAGTACCCATGATTCCCAAGACAAGAATCGGGGTGGCACAGGACTATGCATTTTCTTTTTACTATGAAGAAAACCTGCGCCTTTTGCGCGAAGCCGGAGCAGAACTGATTCCCTTCTCACCCATCGACGATAAAATCCTGCCCGAAGGAATTTCCGGCCTGTATATTGGCGGAGGCTACCCGGAACTGGCAGCATTTGACCTTGCCCAGAACACCAAGCTGCGCCGTGCTATCGCAGATTTCTCTGCAGCAGGACATCCGGTTTACGCCGAGTGCGGCGGTTTCATGTATCTCATGGAATCCATCAACAAAGACGACCGGGTCTTCCCCATGTGCGGAATATTTCCCTTTCGCAGCTCAATGAAGTCCCGTTTTCAGGCTCTAGGCTACCGGGAAATACAATTCACCTCCGACACCTTTCTCGGCGAAACCGGAACCACCGTACGCGGTCACGAATTCCACTACTCCGCTTTGGACGGAATCCCTGACGAAATCAAAAAATCTTATCAGGTAACCAGCAAGAAAGGAATTAGCGAAGATGAAGGCTTTGCTGCCAACAACAATACGCTGGGCAGTTACATTCATCTGCATTTTGCCAGCAACCCGCAGGTTGCAGAAAACTTCGTAAACGCCTGCGTAGAATATTCCCGCACCGAAGATATTTAACCAACGCACGGCAAATACGGGTCAGCCCATGCAGAAGTTCATCATGCACATAGACATGGATGCTTTTTTCGCATCCGTGGAACAATTGGATAACCCCGAACTGCGCGGTAAACCGGTAGGAGTCGGCTCTCTCCACGAACGCTCCGTGCTCAGCGCGGCCTCCTACGAAGCCCGCAAATTCGGTGTCCGCTCGGCCATGCCTGTACATCAGGCCCTGAAACTATGCCCGCAGTTGCAGGTGGTTTCCGGGAAAAGAGGCAGATACAAAGAAATTTCCCGCAAGGTCATGGAAGTGCTTTCCAATTTCTCTCCGGTGGTGGAACAGGCTTCCATTGACGAAGCCTACATAGACATCACCGGAACAGAAAAACTATTCGGAACCCCGCTACAAATCGCAAAATCCATCAAGGAAGGTATCCGTAAATCAACCGGACTGACGGCATCGGTGGGTATTGCCCCGGTTAAATTTCTGGCTAAGATCGCCTCGGACCTCAACAAACCGGACGGCATTTCCATAATTGAAGCCGATCAGGTCCAAGATTTCCTGAAGACCCTTCCGGTGGAAAAAATCCCCGGTGTGGGCAAGAAGGCTCTGCCCAGACTGCGCTCTTTCGGCATTACCTATGCCGCAGACCTGCGCCGCTATCCTCCCGAATTCTGGAAAGAACGGTTCGGTGAGCGGGGGCTGGTTCTTTATGACAAGGGTGCAGGCATCGACCCGAGCCCGGTCACCAAGGGCGGAGCCATGAAGTCTTCCAGCGCGGAAAACACTTTCGGTGAAGATGTCTCAGATATTCACACATTGAAAACCCTGCTGCTGAAACAGTCCGAACGCATAGCCAGCGACATCAGGAGGCATGGGCTTAAAGGCCGGACCGTAACCCTGAAAATCAAATTTCCTGATTTCCGCCAGATTACCCGCAGCAGAACCATTGATTCAAGGACATCCCACGCAGGAACTATTTATAATACAGGGTGCGAGCTGCTTGATGCAGAGCTGCCTATCGGTGCTATCCGGCTGATCGGAATAGGTATTTCAAATTTTGAAGAGCGAAGCAGACAGCTTTCCCTGCTTGATGATCCCGGCGAAACCAAGAACAGCAAGAAGCTCGATAAGCTCGACAAAGCTATCGATCAGGTCCGCCTCAAGTTCGGCAAAGACATACTGACCCGCGGCAGGTTGCTCGAAGATGAGTAAAAAAGGAATAAACCAAGAGCAACAACTGCGCGAGGGCTACACCACCGGGTCAGCCGCAACTGCTGCTGCCATGGCTGCCGTGCGGGTTCTACTCGGTGGAGAAGTGCCGGACAAAATAAACATCCCCCTTCCGGTCAAAGGGACTTTGGATATCCCCGTAACGCGGGTGGAAACAGAAACCAAAGCCATCCGTGCAGTAGTTGTCAAAGACGGCGGGGATGACCCGGACTCCACCCACGGGCACGAGATCCATGCAGTGCTTACAAGTATTCCGGGACAAGAGTTGCGCGTAGAATTGGACGGCGGCAAAGGGGTCGGCAGGGTAACTCTGCCCGGACTGCCTGTTGCCGTTGGTGAAGCGGCTATCAATCCCGCTCCGCGCAAACAGGTCATTGCCGGGGTTCTGGAAGAATTAGGCCGCACTGCTCCTGATTTTTGCGGCCTGCTGAAAATTACTGTCGAAGTCCCGCAGGGTAAAGCTATCGCCAAGGAAACCATGAACGCACGGCTGGGAATTCTGGGTGGAATTTCCATACTTGGAACTCAGGGCATAGTCCGGCCATACAGCCATGCTTCATGGAAAGCTTCCATCGCCCAGTCCCTGAACGTGGCCCGTGCTGCCGGACTGGATGAGATAATCTTTACTACCGGGCGGCGTAGCGAACGCTTCTATCTGGACCAGTTTTCCGAAACACCGCAGATCAGCCTGATTCAGGCCGCCGACTTCTTCAAATTTTCCATGCAGCAGGCCAGACTGAAAAAGATGCGTAAAATACGTTGGGCCATCTTCATCGGCAAACTGGTCAAACATGCCATGGGCTTTCCGTATACCCATGCCAAAGACTGGGCTATTGACTTCGACCTGCTGGCAGGCTGGTGCACAGAACTGGGAATGCCCGAAGAATTGACAAAAAGAATCCGGGCCGCGATAACGGCCCGGCATATATATGAAATGGTCCCCGAAGAATCGCGCAAGGCTTTCATTCGCATGCTGGTCCGTAAAGCACGCGAGAACGCCCGCCAATTCAGCGGGAACTCGGAGGTAGCCCATCATCAATGCGTGGAATACGTCCTCTTTGATTTTGAAGGACGAATTCTCTACGCATCCAATAATCAGAAATAATCTTCTTCATCATGATCGCCAAGAGAATGGAGAACGTATATTCCTGCCGCGCCGGCCAGCAGGGCCACCACGTAAAAAGGAACGCAACGGTTCTCAGTTCCGGCAGTATAATTATTGACCTCATACTCGATTTGTATATTGCCCATAATGTCGTTCACATCGGACATTGTTTTTCCAGCTAGCATGGGCACAGTAAGAGAGAATCCGTAGAAAGCAGTAATGAAGGAACCGATCAGAAGGGCTATGGCAATTAACTTTTTCATATCTCTTCACCTCCGCAAAAAGTATGGAAGGGGTCAATTTCATAATAACAGAATATTATTTTTTTGCTAACTAATATTGAAAAAAATTCATATTAAAAATCTTCCTTTAATATCCAGCCAATACATTGTATGAAACATAGAATGAAACATCCCCTGCAAATAATAGGATTGCATCCGGGCAGTCTTGATGCTCCGAAAGATGGAGCCGCACTTATTTCCACCGCTGATATTCTCAGCGGAGGGAAAAGGTTGCTTGCAAATTTTCCAGAATTCAAAGGAAAGAAAATCCCCTTTGCATCACCACTGAAAGATTACGCCCGGACCCTTGAAAAGCAGCTGCAAAAAGGCAAAAAAGTAGTGCTGCTGGCAGACGGGGACCCGCTGCTTTTCGGAATTGCCGCCTCGCTCATCCCCTTGCTTGGAGAACAGAATGTCACAATCACTCCCGCACCTTCAGCCGTCCAGATCGGAGCTGCGCGGCTGGGTATGAGCTGGAAAAACTTTGAGATTGTCTCCCTGCACGGGCGGGATGATTACTCCCCGCTTTTCGGGGCCATGCAGCGCAAAAAGGATTGCGCAGTGTACACCGATAGCATCAACACTCCGCAGGTCATATCCAAACGGCTGGTTGATAAAGGAATCGACAACTATTCCATGGCTGTCATGGCCCAACTGGAAACCCCGGACGAAGTGGTCGCACAAGGTTCCCCGGAATCCTTCCTGAATTTCGACTGCACCGACCTGAACATAGTAATACTCACTGCCGAAAATAAAGAACACAGTACCCCGCTTTTCGGCAGGACAGATGAAAGCTTCATTAAGGAAAAGGGACTGATCACCAAATTTCCTGTCCGGGCTGCCGGGATAGCCCTGCTTGACCTTCGTGGCGGACAGACCGTCTGGGACCTCGGCGCCGGTTGCGGCTCCGTTGCCATCGAAGCTTCATTCATCGGGGAAGGCGCCCGCTTTTTCGCTGTGGAAAAAGATCCCCGGCGGGTGGGAATGATTAAAGAAAACGTCCGCAATTTACGGGCCTGGACAGTGGAAGTTGTTCGTGGCGAAATGCCGCAGGCGTTGCAGAATCTGCCCGACCCGGACCGCATCTTCATGGGCGGGGGAATCGGGCGCGATGATTCCGTCATCCGCAAAGCTGCTAAGCGGCTGGTCCCCGGCGGCAGGCTGGTTGTCCACGCCATCCTGATGGGCAGTATCCAGAGAACACGCGATCTTTTTGAAGAGCTTGGCTGGGCATGGCAGTCCATGCAGATTCAGGCTTCCACTTCCGATAAACTGGCCGGAGACATCCGCTACAAAGCACATAATCCGGTAACCATACTCTGGGCCGACAAACCCGAAGGATAACAAATGAACAAAGTATATTTCATTGGCGCCGGACCGGGCGACCCGGAACTGATTACCGTAAAAGGCCAGCGTATCATCCGCGAAGCAGGGCTGGTTCTTTATGCCGGTTCCCTCGTGCCGGAAGCCGTAATCGCGGAAGCGCGCCCGGATGCCCGCATTGAGAATTCAGCATCCATGTCACTGGAAGAAACAGATCGCGTCATGCAGGAATATGCAGCAAAGGGCGAAATTGTAGCCCGTGTCCATACCGGGGACCCGGCCCTTTATGGTGCTGTGCAGGAACAGGCCCGCCTACTCAAGGCTTCCGGCATTGAATATGAGATAATCCCGGGAGTTACATCAGCCTGTGCAGCCGCTGCGGCATCATCGGCTTCCTTCACCGTTCCCGGAGGAACCCAGACCTTGATCCTGACCCGCATGGCCGGCAGGACTCCTGTGCCGGAGTCGGAAAGCCTGCAAAAGCTGGCAGCCCACAATTCGGCTATGGCCGTCTACCTTTCCGCCGGAAACCCTATGGGCATTCAGGAAGAACTTCTTGCCGGAGGAATGGAACCATCCACTCCGGTAATTCTCGGCTACCGCATAGGCTGGCCGGAAGAAAAATCCGTGGAAACCACACTGGACAAGCTTGCCCAGACCGCAGAACAGAACAACTTTACCCGACAGACAATTTTCATGATCCTGCCCGGCAAAGACAGTGACAGCGAGTCCCTGCTGTATGACTCCGGATTCAGCCATATGTTCCGGGAATAATTTTTCTCGTCACAATAAAAAATAGAGCTTTGAACGCACACCTGCTAATACTACATTCAGCATTTACGCGGGGGGATTAAGTGATGAGTTTTATTTTATTTCCTAAAACGATCAGCGGAAGGATCAGATGCTATTCCATATTCATGGTTCTGGTTCCCCTGATCTTTATCACCGCCACGCTGCTCTTTTTCATCAAATCGACAACGTTCAAAACGGCAAGAACGGAACTGGCGGAGCAGGTGGCCTCGCATGAGATTGTTATTGAAGAATGGCTAAAAGAGCGGCAGGACGATGTTAAATTTCTTGCCGAAACTGAGGCAGTACGCAGTGGCGACAAAAGCCTTATCATTCCTATGCTGCAAAAGTTTGATAACACCCATGATGATATCAATGGGGTTGTCTGGGTCGATCCCACCGGATTTACCAGAGAACGCGCCGGCCTCCCAAGCATTGATGTATCCGACCGCGAATATTTCATTCAAGGCCGTGCGGGCAATCCGCATGTGACCAAAGTTCTGATTGGGCGGGCTTCCGGAAAACCGCTAATCCTCTTCTCCCACCCCGTGACTACAAAAGGCAGTAAATTCGGAGGTGTTGTCTTTCTGGCTGCCCGACTGACCGCCATCGACAAACTGATGAAAAACCTGCGTTTCGGGAATTCAGGGGAAACATATATCCTCAACCGCGACGGGTATATGCTTACTGAATCCAGATATCTCAATGAACTTAAAGCACAAGGCCGGGTCAAAGACAGTACTATCATGGAGGTAAAAACCAGCACCCGCAACCTTGAAGCGGCTCTGGTAGGCAAGCAGCCAGACGGAACATACATAGACTACCGCGGAACCGAGGTCATCGGCGCCAGCCGATGGGTTAAAGACGGAAACTGGCTCATCATCTCTGAACTAGGCTACAACGAAGTCATGGCCCCCATATATTCTTTCGTATGGATTGTTTTTACGGGTGCTGCGCTGACCCTGCTGATCCTTATTCCATTATCCGTTAGAATGGTCCATTCCATCAATGTTCCGCTGAAAAACTTAACCCTTATTGCCGGTCAGATGACCAAAGGCATTTTCAACTGTGAATGTCGTCTACCTGAAGAGATTTCACCACCGGAAGAAGTTATAAAACTTATGGACGGATTCTGTGCCATGCAGAATAAGGTCGACAGCACAGTGCAGGAGTTGCAGAAATCAGCCATCACCGACCAGCTGACCCAGCTCCCCAACCGCCGCTATCTCATGAAAGAAGGAACACGGCTGGTGGATATTGCCATCCGCGCCGGACAGCCCTGCTCACTGATGATTATTGACATTGACCACTTCAAAATAATCAATGACACATACGGGCATACCGTGGGGGACACCGTCCTGAAGCAGATGGGGAAAGCCTTTCAGGAAATCGTGCGCACCTCGGACATTGTCTCCCGCTACGGCGGAGAAGAATTTGTTGTGGTCGCTCCCGGTTCCGGGATTGAGTCGAGTAAAATTCTGGCTGAAAGATTACGCAAGGGTATAGAATCACGTCCGTTTAACAATGAAAAACAGCCTCTGCACTGTACCATTTCCATCGGCGTGGCCCACTACGCAACAGACATCATATTCGGACTTGATGCCTATGAAGACATGCTGGCCCGTGCGGACAAAGCCCTGTACAAAGCCAAGGATTCCGGGCGCAACAAAGTTGTACTTGCCGAGATACAGAACACTGCAGAAAAGGAGTAGAAGAATGGAGACTTTGCACATAACAACCGGCAGTCGTGAAGAAATGATCGATATCAGCGGCAAAGTTCGCCAGCTGGTCAAAGATAACGGCTGGCAATCTGGAGCACTGCTACTCTATTGCCCGCATACCACCGGAGCGGTTACCGTAAACGAAGGAGCCGACCCCGATGTTGTGCGCGACATCACCGTGAATATGCGCAAACTGGTTCCCCACCGCGGGGATTACCATCACATGGAAGGCAATTCCGACGCCCACATAAAGACTTCTATGTTCGGTCCCGACCAGATGCTTATAATCGAAGACGGAGAAGTCATGCTCGGCACGTGGCAGCGCATATTCTTCTGCGAATTTGACGGACCGCGCAGCCGCAAGCTCTGGGCGCAGTTCATGCCCGCAGGCTGATCAATCATTATCCCTGTTACGCACATCATCCCGCCAGGTCATCAACGGAGCACAGCATCCCTGTCCTTCGAAAAGCTGTTTTCGGGCATCCTGCCCTTCTTCCGGGTGGCCCATAAGCAAACACAGATACCGACCTTGTTCATCACTCCAGAACAGGTCGGGACATCTACGGGTATAACCGTATTTTCTATGCGAAACCTCACAGGGATCGGAAAGACAACACCAGCCGCATCCTACGCACGGCTTACCGGACAAGCTGCATACCACCCCTGCGGACAGCATGCGACATATTGGGAATAATAAAAAGGCAGGAAACATACTGCCCCATAGGAAATGTTTTCATCAGAAAATATCCTGTAAGAAGTGAGCAGTATTGCAGATCAAATTTAATAGGTAGCGTACGCTACACCTGCGACTGAGAGATGGCAAGAAACGAAAATGCTATTCTGCAAGGGTTTTCTTTGTCTCTGCCATGCCTTCAGCAAGATTTACATATGAAAGATGGGTTGTAATTCCTTTTTCCCTGAACTTACGAATGAGTCTCATAGACACATCACTCTTAAGATTCCACGCTTCAGCAGGAGAATCAGCCCAGGCCGCAACCCAGCAGACCACGCTCTCCTTTTCCATACTTTTAATCCAGAATTGCGGAATGTCCTGATCATTGTGATGTCCGCTTTCGGATGCTGCATCAATGGCGATTTCCCTTACCTCATCAATATCTGATTCGTATGAGACAGAAAACTCGACATAAGCCCAGAGCAGGCTGTCATTCAGGGTAAGGTTTGCAAATTCCTTATTCAACATACGGCTGTTGGGAATGATGTAACGTTTCCAGTCCCAGGTCTTGATCTTTGTATGGGTTATGGAAATGTCTTCGACAGTACCGTACTGCCCGTCAACTACCAGTGTATCCCCGACCCGCAGCTGCTTGGAAAATGAAATAACAATGCCGGAAATCATATTTTCCACCAACGGACGGGCCGCGATACCTACTACAGCAGTAGAGACGGCCACAATGATGGAAATCATTGTACTGGGCAATTTGCCGACAAACGGCAAGAGCATAGCCAAAGACCAGACAGCCACCAAAAAAATAACCAGTGTACGGCGAATAACCGTAAAACGGCTTTTTACACCTTTGACTATATCTCTGCGTTCCTGACGTTCTTCCTTGGCACTCAGAACATCCGTGGGGATAGCCGAAGTGGTTTCCGGGTCTTTCTTGATCAGTTTCTCAATGCGGTCCACCCTGCTCTTTCTAAAGCTGGTAACCCGATAGCTGATCCAGATATAAATAATCGTAGCTATAGCTGTGACGCAAAAAATATAAATATATGGGTCAATGTCGGTAAACATGACCCATTCCTCAGTTGCAATTTCCGGCAGCAAAAACATCTATAACCTTACACTTACCTTTAAAAAACTAACACATCCCTACACATCTGCTCAGTTCATTCATTTTGTCCCCCTCCGAAATGGAGCAAGGACAAATTTCAGGGCTGATCCGCTTCTTGGCACCGTTTAGCACCATACGCAAGCAAAAGCGGGATCCGTGTCCGCCGCCGGCAGAAACACAGTTTAGAATTTCATCCCCGGCAAGGTCAATGGCCTCGGCTACTGTTAATCCCTGCCTGTGCAAACGCTGAGCCTTCTTTCTGAGCAACTCTTCCAGCAATGCGGTGTTCATTTGCCACCCCCGAAGTAATTTTGAACCATGTTTGATGGTCAACAATGCCGGAAATCCGGCACACAACTGCCCGTCACAAGTTCTGATGCAATTTCCAATCCTTCGTTGCCGTCCGGCAATAAAGCAGATACACTGAAAAGTGAAACAAACGGTAATAATTGCGGAAGTCACTTTCAGTATATCATTGTCAGTGCATGGAAGCGACCCCCAAAACGCATATCTGGCTAAAAAATACACAAAAAACATGAGCATGCGCATAAAATTATTCATCCTGCTGCTGACATTCAGCCTTATTCCACTCCTGGTAGTTTCAGTCATAAGCCGTCAGGGCATTCAGGAACTGGGCAAAATCCAGTCCCAGAACCTCCGGGTAGATATGATCAAAATCCTGACAGATGAAATGCATCAGTCCGCCAAGGATTCGGCTAAACTGGTGCAGCAGCAAGCCGTATCACTCGAATTTGCGCTAAAAGCCATTGGTGCAGAAGCCGAGGACATGCTTAATGACCCGGTGCAGGGCAAACCGAAAGTCTACTTCGCTGAAGATTTCAATATCAAAGGACGTCAGCCAGACGACTTCGGACCTTCTCCACAATATTTCGTACTCAGCGAAAAAGGTAAAAAGACACCGTCACTGGTCAGTCTTGAGGAACCCGTATTTTTCTACCCCAAAGGCAAAGAACGCCTGATGAAAAGCCCTGACCTGACTAGACTCTATCAGCTCAAATCCGACTTCAAATCCTTTTTCAACGAAGCCGGGACCGCGCTGCACCGCATATACATTACCCTCAATTCCGGCCTGCACATGGCCTACCCCGGACACGGAAACTATCCCGAGAACTATGATCCGCGCAAAAGGGCATGGTTCTCCGAAGCAATAGCAAAAGGCTCCATCAACTGGGATAAATTCATTGATGCCAGCACCGGACAGCAGGTCTACACGCTTTCCAAGCCTATCCGGGACCGCCGCGACAAAATCATCGGCGTAGTTGCCATTGATATCCAGCTGGTGGAACTGTTGCGTAAAGAGGATCTCTCATCACAATGGTCCAACGCCATCCAGACCTTTGTGGTCGGCCCGGTAAGGACTGACGATAAAGTAGAGCTGCAAATCTGGGCCGAAGGCGGACACGATGAAACCAATATTTCATGGATGACCGGACTGCCAAACGAGGTGCGCTATCTACAATCCACCAACAAAAAACTCCTGAACAAGATGATCGCTTCCATAAGCAAAGGAGAATCAGGAGTAATCCGCATGCCGTTCAACGGTGTTGATTCAGTCTGGTCCTTTGCACCATTTCGAGGTGAAGGCAGCTACGTGCTGATAACTCCTGAACGGATCATTACCAGAGTACCGGACAGAGCGGCTCAACAGGCTTTGGACCTGAGCAAGAATCTTTACGTTGCTGTTGGTGCTGCATCATTTTTCACCCTGCTCACGGTTGCGCTGGTGGCCTTTGTCGGCAGCCGTAAAATTCTCAAACCGCTTCTGGCCATGACCGATGCCGCTGAAAAAATTTCCGAAGGCGACCTCTCCGTGCATGTTGACGTCAAGACCGGGGATGAGCGAGAAACCCTTGCCCGGGCCTTCAACCAGATGATACCCAAGCTGCAGGATCACTTACGGATCAGTAAATCCCTTGAGCTGGCGCAGGAAGTCCATACCAATCTGCTGCCCATGGAATCTCCGCAAGCCAAGGGGCTGGATATTTCCGGTGTCAGCATTTCCTGCGATGAAACCGGGGGCGACTATTTCGACTACTACACCCCTCCCGGTTCCGGGGGAACAGGGATTCTGCTCGGCGACGTTACCGGACACGGAGTCTCAGCAGCACTGCTCATGACCACCGGACGCGCGCATCTCAAGCATGCATCAGGACACAGCGAACCGCTTGCCACACGCATTGAAGAAGTCAACAGGCTTCTCTGTTCCGACATCGGGGACACCGGACGGTTCATGACCCTGTTCTGCCTTGAAATGTCACCGGACAACTCCAAGGCTACTTACGTCCGCGCCGGACATGACCCGGCCACTATCTACGATCCCGCCAGCGGCAAAACCCGCGAACTCATGGGGTCGCCTATGCTGGCACTGGGTATCTTTGATGAAGCCGAATACAATGAATTTGACATCGACCTGCACGAAGGGGAGATCATCTTCATCGGCACAGACGGAATCTGGGAAGCACGCAACACCAAGGACGAAATGTTCGGGCGGGAACGCCTCGATCAAGTTATTTTTGCCAACGCCCAGCGCAGTGCAGCTGAAATCCAGCAGGAAATCATCGCCGCCGTTTACAAATTCCAGGACGGCATGGAGCAGGAAGATGACATCACCCTGGTCATCATCAAAGTAAATGAATTTAACAGGCCCAAAGAATCCTAAAAAGGTACAGCCATGGAAAACAGCCACCGCTTCTTCAGAAACATCGACTGTCGCTATTTCCCCTGCCATCAGGTCAGTGACGAAACTTCTTTCAACTGCTTATTCTGCTTCTGCCCGCTCTACCTGCTGGAAGATTGCGGAGGCCGGTTCAAATTGACCGCCAAAGGAATAAAGGATTGTACCGACTGCAAGATTCCGCATCGCCCGGAAGGCTACGACTACGTCATCAAGAAGCTTAAAGAAGCAAACGAGAAATAAGCCCGGAGTAACCATGTCAGATAATTTTACATTCGCCCTCTCTCAGGAAGAAAAAGACTATCTCAAAGGTCTGGTCCGCAAAAGCATCACCTGCCGCTTCAATCAGCAGGAAGAATCCGTGCCCGAACCAGTAACCGAGCATCTGCGTGAAAATTTCGGGGCTTTCGTAACCCTGAATAAGGACGGACATCTGCGCGGCTGCATCGGCAATGTCCAAGGCACAGGTCCTCTCTATAAAACCATCTGGAAAATGGCCCGCGCAGCAGCTTTCGAAGATCCGCGATTTCCACCGCTCAGCGCAGAGGAGTTCCCCGAAATCGAGATTGAAATTTCCATCCTCAGCCCCATTGATGTCTGCAAGGATGTGGAACAGATTGTGGTCGGACGGCATGGCCTGATCATGCAGCGCGAGCACCAGTCCGGCCTGCTGCTGCCGCAGGTGGCCGTTGACTGGCAATGGGACAGAGAACAGTTCCTCGCCCAGACCTGCCGGAAAGCAGGCATGGAGCCGAGCGCATGGCAGGACCCGGCAACCAATATTTTCTGGTTCGAAGCTGAAGTATTTTAGTGGTTGCCTTCCCCAGACCCCATCCCCTCTCTTTCAAAGACGTTCTAATTATGCTTCGCAGATAGCCCCCCAAGACGGCTTTGAAATATGAAACGACGAAGCCCTAATAAAAAGGTTTAAGGCCCCCGGCAGGGTCGCCGAAAGTATACCTATTCATTCTTAAATAGCGCGGAAGCGCATCAAGCCCCCATTCTTGCGAGGGCACTTGAGGCATACAAATATGATAGACGCTCTTTCCCCTTGGGGACTTGAAACACTTGAGAGACATAACGATAAAAATATTCCCGGAAGCCCGGAACGTGCTGTTTCCCGTTCGGTGATTGAGGACACAGAGAATCGGCTCTGGCTGATGGAACGCATTGCCACTTCTCAAGTCGAAACACGGACCAACATTGGCGGGAACCTGATTACATTGCAGGAATCTGGCATGGACTGGCTGCTGCCTTATCAAAAGGATACCGAGGGCCGGCTGACTTCCGATGTGATGGGCTTTCCGTGGCAGCTCTCCCCTTTTTATGAGTCAGACGAACTGCCTAGACCGGAATATGTTTACGACGCTGAACGAGGCACTGAGCTGGCAAAATTCATCTCCCAGTTGCGTGAACACACCAAAGGCAAGGAAATGAAAGGGCCTGATCAGTCTTTTGCGCTGATCGAATATGCTCGCCGGCTTGTTGATACGGTCAAGGACCGGGAGCCGGAAGTATACAAACGTCTGGAACCGATATGCGCACGGCTGTTCCCCAAGATGGAGCGGTTCATACAACTGCCCAAGGCTTTCTGCCACGGGGATTTCCATCCTTTGAATGTGCTTTGGAAAGGCAAAACAATCGGTGCAATCATCGACTGGGAATTTTCCGGCATACGCCCTGAAATTTATGACGCTGCGAACATGATCGGCTGTGTCGCTTTTGAGAACCCCGGTGCTTTGGGCGAAGGCCTGATCCCTGCTTTCATGGACGGTCTTTACGACAACACCGATATCAGCGACGACAGCTACGAATCACTGCCGGCCTACATCCCGGCACTTCGCTTTGCATGGCTTTCCGAATGGCTACGCAAAAAGGATCATGAAATGCTTGAAATGGAGCTGGAATTCATGGAGCTTCTGCTGGCGGTTATGGGATAGAAAAACACGTGGAGCACATGAACTGTGCTCCACGTTTTAATTTAGAAACACTCAGTTTGCATTCTTTTGGCCATTCCGCCCTTAACCATTATGTTTTCGCCGTGCATGTTCTCAAATGGATACCCCGCATTAATCCAGCCCTTAAATCCGCCCTGCACGTTGGTCACGTCCTTATAACCGACATCCAGCAGCATTTTGACCACATAAGCCGCACGGGAACCTGATCTGCAATACACAATTATCTTTTGACCGGGATCAGCGACCGTTTCCGGGACAACCCATTCAGCCCTGCCGCGCGGGATGTTTACCGCCCCGGAAATATGCCCGGCAGCAAATTCATCCGGTCCACGCACATCAATGATTTCGGCATAATCTTTCCCTGCATCGAGCTGTTTTTTGAATTCCTGCACCGACATTGAAGGGACCGCCTTTTTAAGCTGTTCGGTGCGCTTCTGCAAATTGGCTTTGATAATATCTATCGGTTCTTTTGCCTGAACAATTCCAGCAAGAAAAAACACAGACAAAATGTAAAGTGGCAAACTCAACGCTATTTTCCGCATGGTCCCTCCTTTAATATTTAAGGCTGATTACAAAGTATGTTTCAGATTACACGGGGAAAACATATCACAAGCGCAACAACTCAAAAACAGCAAAAGACCCCATGAAGACAAATCATGGGGCCTTTGAAAACAAAAGGCTTAAAACCGTATATCAAAACAAATTAATGCAACCTAAAAACCTTTCTCAAGCGGCGGATTAACCAGACTTTTCCCGTCTGTCGGAGCCAACTCAACATCAGCTTCAGCAAGCCTCACAAAGCGGTCCTCAACCGAGATACGCCCATCTGCCAACCACTGGGTGGCCTGCGGCAGGATGCGGTGTTCCTGAGTAAGAATACGCTCACGAAGTTCATCCACATCTTCACCGGGATAGGCCGGGACAGCGGCCTGAATAATCACTGCGCCGTGATCCATTTTCTCGTCCACAAAATGAACCGTGCATCCGGCCAACTGCACGCCGTAATCTGCGGCATCTCCCTGCCCGTCCACACCGGGAAAGCTGGGCAGGATCGCCGGATGGATATTTATGATCTTGCCGGGAAATGCGTTCAGGAAAACCGGAGTGATGATACGCATGAATCCGGCCATGACCACAGCCTCGACTCCCGCATCCTTGAGAATACGCACCATCTCGGCATCAAATTCCTCACGCGAGGAATAATCCTTGTGGCTCAATGAAGCAGTGGGAATGCCGTAAGCTTCGGCCCGCTTCAGGCCATAGGCGCCAGCCTTGTTGGATAGAACCATCCTGATGTCCACATCCAGAACATTATCTTCCATCTTTTCAATAATGGATTGTAAATTTGATCCACCGCCAGAAATAAGAACTGCTATTGGAAGACTCATTTTTTCCCTCCGGGGGCCAAAGAAACTTTTTGGAAAAAGTTTCTCTGGACTCTTCAAAAACTTTTGTCGGGGCTTCGCCGCTTTGTATTATTAATTGTGCTGAAAAATTTGTTTGGTCGCCCATCACACCCCAGCGAAGCATAACTAAAACGTCTTTTGGGAAGAGGGGATGGGGTCTGGGGAAGGGGAGAAAACCTTTTGGGCGTCAGCAAAAGGCCGAATCATGGTTTACAAGGCCTCTTCCCCAGCCGCCGGAGGCAAACCAAAAAGGAGGACCGTAAAGGTCCTCCTTTTCATTAATTACTCAGAAGCTTCCTGCACCAGAACGTCGACCAGTGCGGGAATAGTGTAATCTTCGGGCTGTATATCCGGCTCATAACCGAACCCTTCGAGAGTCTTGGCGGTGATGGGTCCGATACAGGCGATTTTCACACTGTCTTTATATTTATGGAAAACTTCCGGCTCGATGAGGTTGAAAAAGTTTTCAACGGTGCTGGAGCTGGTGAAAGTCAGGTAATCGATCTTTCCTGCTTCGAGGGCCTCGGCGATGGGGCCGGGATCATTCTCGGAAAGTCCGGTCTCGTAAACGGGCAGAATCTTCACTTCTGCACCGGCCTTGCGCAGCTCTTCGGGCAGAACTTCGCGGGCGATTTTAGCGCGGGGAATGAGTACTTTCTTACCCTTGATGCCCTTTTCGAGCAGCCCGGCAACAACACCTTCTGCAACGTACTTTTCAGGCACGAAGTCGGGGCGGATACCTTTAGCAACCAGAGCATCGGCAGTTGCGGGTCCGATGGCGGCGATTTCGATTCCGGCGAATACGCGGGCATCAAGACCTGCTTCATCGAGCTGATTGAAGAAATGCTTCACGCCGTTTACGGAAGTGAAAATCAGCCAATCCCAGCTGGAAAGAGCTTTAATTTCAGCCTGAACATCGGAGTAGTCAGCAACAGGCTCGATGTTGATGGTCGGGAACTCGTGTACACAGGCACCGAGTTTGCCGAGAGTGGAAACAAGGCCGCTGGCCTGTTCACGGGCACGGGTAACCACAACACCTTTACCAAGCAGAGGACGTTTCTCAAACCATGCCAGTTTGTCATGCAGGGAGCAGACACCGCCGACCACGATGATGGAAGGAGCCTTGAACTTGCGCTCTTTTGCTTCTTCGGCAACGTTTTCAAGGGTGGAAACAAAAGACTGCTGGTTACAACGTGTTCCCCAGCGAACCAGTGCTACCGGGGTTTCGGGATCGCGACCGTTTTTGATCAGGTTATCCGCGATCATGGGCAGGTTTTTCACGCCCATGTAGAAAACCAGTGTGCTGGTGGACTTGGCGTATACTTCCCAGTTGTGGCCGGATTTTTCCTTGGTAGGATCTTCGTGTCCGGTGATGAAGCATACGGAAGTAGTGAAATCACGGTGGGTTACCGGGATACCGGCGTAAGCGGGAGCAGCAACACCGGCAGTGATACCGGGAATGACTTCAAAGTCGATTCCGGCTTCGACCAGCTCTTCAGCTTCCTCACCGCCGCGACCGAAGACATAAGGATCGCCGCCCTTGAGACGCGCGATGACTTTTCCTTCGTTCGCTTTCTCAACGATAAGTTCGTTGATCTTGTCCTGCGGCAGGGTGTGGTCGCCGCCTTTTTTACCTACATACAAAATCTCGCAATCGGCTTTGCAGTAGTTCAGAAATTCAATGTTTGCCAGATAGTCGTAGATGAGAACATCTGCGGTTTCCAGCACCTCTTTAGCCTTAACAGTCAGCAGACCGGGATCACCGGGACCCGCACCAATAAGATATACTAAACCCATAAAATATGCCTCCGGCGGCCCTCCGGGGGCCAGAGAACCCTTTTGGAAAAGGGTTCTCTGGCCTCTCCTAAAACTTTCATTAAGCTTTGGCTGCGTAAGCAGAGAACCGTCTTAAAATTATATTTAACGCCGTAGAAACAAATCCACACGGCGAAGCCTTACCAAAACGTTTTGGGATTCTTAAACCCTTTTGGAAAAGGGTTTAAGGCCCCCGGCTGGGCGCCCCGCGAGGCTGCCGGAGGCATAACTTTATTCCATTACGCTTACGAGACGATCTTTCAGCTCGGTAAGCTTTGCTTTTTTATCGTTGATCTCTTCCAGCTTGGCTTTTTCCTTTTCAACAACAGCTGCGGGAGCATTGCTGACAAAACCTTTGTTGGAGAGTTTCTTTTCTATCACAACGAGATCTTTGTCCAGTTTGGCAAATTCCTTGTCCAGACGGGCAAGCTCGGACTCGAAGTCAACTGCGCCTGCCAGCGGTACGAAGAGTTCGTTACCCTGTACAACTGCGGTACCGGATGCGCTTGGTCCTTCTGCGTCAGGACCGGCAGTTACGCTGTCCAGACGAGCGAGGGCTTTGATCAGCTCAACATTGGAGTTGACCAGCTCTGCGGTTTCGTCGTTGGCAGTGCGAACGATAAGCTCAAGCTTCTTGGAGGGAGCGATGAGCAGTTCGGTGCGGATGTTACGTACTGCGGAAACGAGTCCCTGAAAAAGTTCCATCTGCTCCACAGCTTGTGCGTTGCGGCAGTTGTCACGCTTTTCGGGGAAAGCAACGGTTGCGATGTCGTCGTTCTCAATACCGGGCAGTACGGACCATACTTCCTGAGTTACGAAAGGCATTACCGGATGCAGCAGAACCATGGTCTCGGAGAGAACGGTCCACAGAACCTTGAGGGTTGCGCCTTTGCGGGACTCATCATCACTGTAGAGGTCCGGCTTGATCATTTCAAGATACCAGTCGCAGAACTCGTTCCAGATAAACCTGTACATGGTCTGGGCAACTTCGTTGAAGCGATAGGATTCAACAGCTTCACGCATAGTGTCCTTTACTTCTTCGAGGCGGTGCAAAATCCACTGGTTGGCGAGTCCGGTTGCATCGTCGAGGGATGCTTCGGGCTTATTGCCGTCAAGGTTCATGAGTGCGAAACGAGCGGAGTTCCAGATTTTGTTAACAAAATGGCGGTAACCTTCGATGCGCTGCTCTGAGAGCTTGATATCGCGGCCCATGGCGGCAAATGAAGTCAGGGTAAAACGCAGTGCGTCAGTACCGTACTTGTCGGACATTTCCAGCGGATCAATAACGTTACCGGTGGATTTGGACATCTTCTTGCCGTGTTCATCACGCACGAGAGCATGAATATAAACATGGTGGAAAGGAATCTGATCCTGAAAGTGGATACCCATCATCATCATGCGTGCTACCCAGAAGAAAAGGATATCGAATCCGGTAATCAGCACGGATGTGGGGTAGTACTTGGCCAGTTCCGGGGTCTCTTCAGGCCAGCCCAGTGTGGAGAAAGGCCAGAGAGCGGAAGAGAACCATGTATCAAGTACGTCTTCTTCCTGCACGAGCTTGGAAGAGGAGCACTTGGTACACTTGGTGGGATCTTCATTGGAAACAATAAGTTCACCGCACTCTTCACAAGTCCATGCCGGGATGCGGTGTCCCCACCAGATCTGACGGGAGATACACCAGTCACGGATGTTGTCCAGCCATTCGTAGTAGACCTTTTCCCAGTTGGCGGGGAAGATCTTGGTCTCGGAAGGAACAGCAGCGCGGGCTTTTTCTGCCAGCGGCTTCATGGCAACAAACCACTGTTCGGAAACATGGGGTTCGATGACGGACTTACAGCGGTAACATTCACCAACGGAATGTTCATGATCGTCGATGGAAAGGAGATAACCTTCCGCTTTGAGATCCTCGACGATAACTTTACGCAGATCATCCTTGTACATGCCCTGATATTTTTCAGGACCGTTTTCATTGATATTCCCGTCTTCATCGAACACGGGAAGCACTTCAAGATCATGCTTGCGGCCAAGTTCCCAGTCATTCATATCATGGGCCGGGGTAACTTTCAAAGCACCTGTTCCGAATTCCATATCTACGTAGGAATCACCGATGATGGGCAGTTCGCGTCCCACGAGAGGCAGGACAGCGGTCTTGCCGATGAGGTGCTTGTAGCGGTCATCTTCGGGGTTAACGCAGATAGCGGTATCGCCGAGCATGGTTTCGGGACGGGTGGTGGCGATGATCAGTTCGCCGGAGCCGTCGGAAAGTTTGTATTTGATGTTGTAGAAATGGCCCGGTTTAGGGGAATGTTCTACTTCATCGTCAGCAAGCGCGGTGTGGCAGCGGTTACACCAGTTGATGATGTAGTTGCCTTTGTAGATCAGACCTTCTTCGTAAAGCTTTACGAAAACCTTGCGCACAGCCTTGGCTCGCTGCTCGTCAAAGGTGAAGCATTCGCGGTCCCAGTCAACGGATGCACCCATGCGGCGGATCTGCTTGAGGATGTGACCACCCTTCTCTTCCTTCCATTCCCAGACACGCTCAATGAATTTCTCGCGGCCGAGGTCGTCACGGGTTTTACCTTCGGTCTTGAGCTGACGCTCAACAACGTTCTGGGTAGCGATACCTGCGTGGTCGGTTCCCGGAACCCAAAGAACGTTCTTACCCTGCTGACGCTGGTAGCGGCAGAGGATGTCCTGCAGGGTGATGTTCAGGGCGTGGCCCATGTGCAGCACACCGGTGACGTTCGGCGGCGGAATCACGATGGAGTAAGGATCGCCGTCTGCTTCGGGATCGGGTGTGAAGGTTTTGTTTTCTTCCCAGTGGTCAAGCCACTTTTTTTCTACATCCCAAGGTTCATAGCCTTTGGGGAGGTTTGATTCCGCCATTTCATGACTCCTGTTCAAATATAAATTCTTAAGCAAAAAAATACGTAGCGGGTCACCGTAACCCGGCTTCCCGATGCGTACATATCTGCTAAGTTGGTTTCATAATAATATTTTTAAAAAAGATGTGCTTTGCCTGCCCTCTTTTTCCGTGTATTTACGGGGCAGGGGTAAAAACAAAACACTCGCCTCATCAACTTGCGCTACACACACTTATAAAGAGACACGAACATGTCAAGTATCTATATATTATGGGATGACTCCCACATCTGGGGGCTGCTGGTAAAAAGAGCCCTTGAATCATGGAATATCGACCATGAATTGGTGCGTGGGCATCAAATAGCGCAAGGACTTCTTTCAGGCAAGCCCCCGGCAGCACTTATCGTCCCCGGCGGCTGGGCCAAAGGAAAAGCCATGCACCTCGGCGGTCCTGGTATTCTTGAAATTCAGAAATTTGTAGGTGAAGGCGGAAATTACCTCGGCTTCTGCGGCGGGGCGGGACTCGGCCTTTCCGGGGCCGGAGGCCTGAATTTAAGCTGCTGGCAACGTAAGGGTTTTGAAAACAGGCTTCATCATTTTTTAAGCGGTCACATAAACGTGCAACTGGACCAGAATAACCCACTGGTTCCGGAAGCATTGGGAGAAAGTGCTCTGCTTCCGGTCTGGTGGCCGGGTCAATTTTCACCGAACAAACAAGATTCCACTACAGCTCTGGGACGCTACCGCGAACCGGGCAATGATTTCTGGGTTGCCGACCTGTGCTTAAGTTCACTCCCGGAGGGAACCCTCAATGACTGGCACAACATGTACGGCATTTCCCTGCTGCCGGAATTCCTGCATGACCGTCCGGCGGTTATTTCCGGGCAGAGCGGAAAAGGAAACTTCATCTTAAGTTATCCACATCTTGAAACCCCGGCCTCGGCTGATGCCAACCTCTGGCTCTCGCATATTCTGGACTGCATGCTCGGGCAGGAAACACAGCAGCGTCCGACTCTCCCAGCATGGGAACTGGCCGACAGCCCGATTAAATGGGAAGACCCGGACCTGATTTCCGTACGCGAATCTCTGGAAAAAATCATTGCCACCGGACAGGGCCATTTCCTGCTCTTCTGGCGGAATCCGTGGCTGCTGGGCTGGAGAAGAGGTATTCCCGGTGCGGCACTGAACAGCCTTTACGCACTCATCTGCAAAGTGACTTCCCATGAACCGGACGATGCTTCCATTGAAAAGTGGAATTCATGCAAGGCTGAATTCATGAAATATATGAATATCTTCGACGAAGGAGTTACCGGATATCTGCTTGCAGAACGCTTTGCCATGACTATGCGGACTCTGGAACCACACTCAATATTTCCCAAGGCCCTGCGCGAACAACGCAACGGTCTTTTCGGGCCACCGCCCGGCGCGGGAGGGATTTACGCAAAGCTGCTTTACACCCTCGAAGATTTAGTCTGGGTGATGCATAAAGAGAAATAGCAGAAATGCCGAGAAGATAGACACCGGCAATGTTTGTATCTTCGCAAAAACTAATATAGTATTGCAGCAAGAATTAGTTTCCAGTTAAGTAATTACTGCAACGGCATAACCGACGGATTGTATGATCGATGACAGATAAAGCGACATCTGCACGGGGAGCAGATCTTCGCAACAAACGAAATGAAGTTGTTGCTGAAGGCTGTGATGCCGTGCTGAAATTCCAGCTGACTCCGGACAAGATGGCCGCATTTATCTCCGCCTACACTCCGGCTGAAGGATCCGGGACTCCTCTTTCCCTTGAGCTGATGAAATCAGAATTGAAACGGGCCGGAATCAGCGGCAAACTTGACCATGACGGGGCTATGTTTGCCCTAAAACGAGCCGGGGAAGGCAAAAGCATCATTAATGTCGCGCTGGTGAGGGCAGTCTATCCGCAGAATGCCATTGATGGCCAAATCATTACCGATGCCGACCTGAACTTTCCTGTTCTTCCGGGGATGGATTTCGGAACCCTCAACGAAGCGATACCCGCTTCCTCAGGAAAAAACCTGAACGGAGTGGTTATCGAAGCTCAGGATACCCACGCCCCTACTCCGCTGGACCTTGCCCCGGATTGCAACTGCACTCTGAATGCAAATAATGGCAGACTCATATCCAACACATATGGATTGGTAAAAATCCAAGATCATGAAATTCTGATAGAACCGCTGATCAGCATTTCGGAAGACGCAATGAAAGTCGTTGCCCAGATCTACCCGCATGACTGCTTCATGATGCGTTACGATCTGAGTGCCTTGGAACCGGCACTGCAGGAGATGGACATTGCCCGCCCGTTGCAGCATGTTGCGGGACAAACTGCAATTAAGAACGCCCGTGAAACAAAATCCGTTCAAGAAGCAGTTATCGTGACCGGAACGGAACCGATTCCCGGACGTGACGGCTATTTTGAATATGCCCGCGAAGACACGGCATCAAGCTCTATAGGTACTACAGGAGAAGACGGTCGTGTTGATTTCAAGAACCGCGGCGTCCACCCCATGGTCAGCCCCGGTGACATCATTGGGAAAATCCATCCTCCTGTTGAGGGCAAAGCCGGTGAAGATGTCTTCGGCAGACTTACTCCCCCACCCGGCGGGCATCCCCTTGAGATAAAAACAGGCTCCCATGTTGCCCCTATGCCAGACGGCATCACCTATAAAGCCACCGCCTCCGGAATTGTAAATTTTCAGGATAACGTCCTTGCCATTAAAGATGTGTTGGAAACAAAAGGTGATGTGGACTACACCACCGGCAACATCAAAATGGAAAAAGGCTCGGTCCATGTAAACGGCTCCATCAGGGAAGGATTTTCAGTTGAAGCTCCGGCGCATATTGTCGTCAAGGATTCCATCGAAGGAGCACACGTAACCGCCGGGGGCGACATTGAAGTCAAGGGTGGACTGGTCATGTCCAACAAAGGATTGACCAAGGCTGGTGGATGCATAACAGCTCAGTTCGCTTCCAATTCACGCATTGAATGCGATGACGAAGTCATAATCACCCATGAAATAAGCAATTGTCTCATCCGCAGCAGAGGACCGATAACCGCCTTTGGTGGCAAAGGAATTATTCAAGGCGGAGCAGTTGCCTCGGAAGTTGGCATTGAAGCCAATGAAATAGGCTCGGAAATAGGAGTCAAAACCATCATAGCCATTACTGCTAAACAAAAAATCAACCACGAACTGATTAAAGAAAGGGATGCGCTGCGGGAAAGATTATTGAAAATAAACAACGCCGTCGGTCAGGGAGATAACGAATCAATCATGCAATCTACCCCTGCAGCAAAAAAGGAACAGATGAAAGATATTCTGTTGCTGCGAGGGCGCATCAAATTAAAACTCAAAGAGATACGCATTCAGCTTTCAAAAGATCTTAACGAATACTACAAATCTCTGGAGTTACTTTCCATCAGGGTACACCGTAAAATCCATCCCGGTGTAGAAATCAGAATCGGCGGCAAGGCCGTGCAGATCAGCAAGACGACTCCACGCATGAAATTCCGTTTCGATGCTGAAGAGCGGACCATCATTGCCACCAAGTTTTAATCACCCCTTGGTAGAAACAAGCCGCCCGCTTCCATCCGAAGGCTCATCAAAATCGAAATCAAAACTGTCCTCGAAAGTGTCAACCAGCTCCCGTTTCACTTCCAGTTCCAACTCCGTACGTGGGGAAGGTTCGGGAAGCCACGGTCCGGGCAGGGAAGTTTCCGGGATCAGATAGGAACTGACCTTGTTTTCAATGACCTCATCGTTGACTCCCTGCCAGCGGGCAAACAATCCGTCTTCCTCATCTTCAAGCAACTCACGGACCTTATTCGGATCGGACAGTAAAGCATCGTAAAAAGCATTGGAATCAAACCAGAGCAGCTTTTCTTCCTCCGCTTCCTTGAGTCCCATCCATTCCAGATCAACTTCATTATCAGTAACCGGATCGCGCCAGAGGTCGGTAAAACCTTCACGGAAAAGGTCCTCGGCGGGCAGTATGGCCTTGCGCAAATCATTGTAGCCGTCTGTGACCAGACCGACATTCTTTTCCATCTCCGTAACCGCGTCGACGACCCGCAGCGGCAGACTTTCTCCGAAGTTTCCTTCAAGCTCCACTGTCACCCGGCCCCGGTCCAAGGCAAATTCACCGGGGGCACGCACTTCTCGGTAGCCCTCAACGGTCATTACCGCATCCGCTCCGGGATGGGCAGTTGCGTTCAGCCCCAAAGCTTCCAACCCGCTCCCCGGCTCCAAGACCAGCCGTTCACCTATCTTGGGATTAACCGCAGTGATGCTCACCGCCTTGCCGTCAATCAGGTAATAATCGTCTCCGGTATAGACCGGGGAAACCAGCTTTCCATCAACGACCTCGGCGTCAATTTTGGATGAAGTTGAAGCCGCACTGTCGGCGATGCGGGTCAACACCGTATTCCAGTCGTCGCCATCTTCCACGTAAAAATCAATAGTCCCGGACTCGGTCCCTATGCTGTAGCCGATAGAATGGTCCCCGGTTGCCAGCGTGGTTGTCGCGTTAGCATCAAATGCTTTCCCCAGAAACTGTGACGGGCCTCCGGCAGAAGCACTGTTCAGGTCATAGCGAGCTTCATCCGCCGGACCGACCGGCTTTTGGGTGGCGTAAAGCTTAAGATTGGAAATGAGATGTCCGCTGGTATCACTGAAGGACAAAAGGTTTGCTGAATCAAGGGCCTGCGTGCTGTCGCCGCGATTTTCCTCGGTAACCACATAGGCGGTGTTTACTGAGAATGCCAGAGCCGAACCGGTTCCCAATAGATCATCCGGATTTGTACCGATGGCATTCTGTTCGAAAATACGGGCCTGTACATGCAAAGAGCTTTCATTAACCGCATCGCGCACCGCTTCCAACACTTCATCATTGGTCATGCCCGAACTGACATCCACTTCCAGGGAATCAGACGAAGATCCAAGTGACATATTAAATTTATAAATACCGGCATCAAGTGAGGTTAAAGCTTCTCCACTGAAACCCCGGGAGTAATAGCGGTAGTAACGCTGAACATCGTCTTTATGAACGAGTGAAGCTGAAATGTTTTTATCCAGCAGCGGATCATTGACCACCAGCCGGGAGCTGGAAAGTCCGAAGCCCTGATCGGGCCAGCGGAAAGAAGCAAGAGTGTCGCTTAGGGATTTGACTTTGGATTGCACCTCCATGGCAACGGAGGGAGCGGTAAGTTCGTATTTATTTTTCAGTGCGGCACGACTGAACCGGTCTGCCCAGTATGATCCCGGGAAGACTCTTTGCAGGGAATCAGACTTCTCCGTCGATTCCGCTATTCTCAGATTGGTTCCGTCCAGTGTCAGATCCGCCACAGCCCGATTCTCCATATTCGACACCGGCCATAAATAACCCCTGAGCAGGAGCCGTTGCCGGAGCCGCAGTTCTATCTTTCATCTGTAATAATGATCGGACAGTTTCGGGTTCTGCTTTACCCCGCCCAATACTCACCAGACAGCCGACCATATTGCGGACCATCTGTTTCAGGAACCCTGAGCCGCAGACTTCGAGCACCATTTCCTGCTCGGTCTGGCCGGGGTAACGTTTGAACTCATAGATTGTACGCACGGTGGTTTTAATCTCAGTACCCGTATTCTGAAACGAGGAGAAATCGTGCTCGCCCAGAAAGAGCTGCATACCCTTATCAAGGGCCTCAAGATCAAGAGGACCGCATTTCCAGACAAAGTGCCTGCGCCAAGGCAGGAAGAAGCTGTTCTCAACCCACAGATTGTAAATATATGTCTTGCGAGACCTGGTGTAGCGGGAATGGAAATCGGAATGAACAAGTTCGGCATCCAGAACGGTCACATCATCAGGCGTGAGTGAATTGAGCGCTCTTTGCCATCTGACGGGAACAAAACGGCTGTCCACATCAAAATGAGCGACCTGCCCCAAGGCATGCACCCCACTGTCAGTGCGCCCGGCCCCATGAACCCGCACCGGACTCCCGGTTACACGCATGATAGCCTTCTCCAGCTCGCCCTGCACAGTGCGCAACTTAGGCTGCAACTGCCAGCCGCAAAAGCCGGTCCCGTCGTATGCTATGGTAAGTTTGATTCTTTGCAATTTACAAAAACTATTCGTCCAGAGGAGTCTGCAGCTTGGTCAGTTCTTCGGAAAGCTTGGCTGCCTTCTTGGGTGTCACGAATCCGAGGATAGCCCCGGCGCTGCGGCCGCGCATGCCTGACAAAATCTTGACGGCAAGATCGGTATCAAGGGATTCGATAACCTGAGCGGCCTGTTTTGCCTTCATGGCAGTGTAGACGCCTACAAGATGCTTGATCTTCTTATCTTTGAGTACGTCAGCATCAGCGATCATTTTCTTGAGCCGCTTTTCGAGATCGTTCAGCTCTGCAAGTTTTTTATCAAGATTCTGCTCAAGGGTACGCAGGGAGCGTTCTTTGCGGGCCAGCTCATCTTCCTTGGCTTTGAGCGCTTTCCAATCCGCTTCAGGCATGTTGGATGGCTTGGATGCTTTGGGGGCAGGTTGGGCTTTATCCTTGGCTTCCGCTTCTGCAGCGATAGCCTGCGGGGGAGTTACTGCACTACGCACAACGTTACCGCTTTCGACCACGGCCTCAACAACCTGCTTAACTTCCTTATGATGGTCAGTAAGGTCAAAACCGATTGAACCGATCAGGGAAAGCTTGAAAAGTGCCAGAAAAATCAGGCAGACAAGTATCTTAGAAATTTTCAGGTTTGAAACGAATTGTTGCCATTTCGTCGAACTCTTTCTGTTCTTTGAGACTTTCTTCTTCATGATATTTCTTCGCCTGATTCTCTTTTAGCTTTTCGAGCAGTTTACGGTCTTTTGACTTTTTTACAGCTTCTGCACGACATTTTTGCAAGTTCAAGGCCAATTGCTTCAAGCGATTCTGGGCAGCATGCAAATCCTCTTTAAGAGCTGCATCATATTGCTGCCAAAGCCACATATCATTGGCGGAGAGGTTGTCGTATCTCTTTTTCCGGTGGGCGACCATCAATTCTTCTACGGCCCAGAGTTTTTTCTTCTGCTCCTGATGCAGACGCATGGCTTCCGCAAGAGCAAGCCTAGCCTGCTCTTCCGCCTGTTCTCTGAACTCCAGAACCTTTTCAAGCTTAAATACAAAAGGCTTGGCCATATTCTAAATTGACTACCTTAAAAGACTATTTCTTTTCTTCAGGCTTTCCGGCCAGACCGCAATAACCTTTATCCCCGTCAGCGTAACGCCACATCATGCACATGGTTCCCTGACAGAACTTCATTTTGTCATCACTGGTCATCAGGTAGGGACAATATTTGAATTTAGCTTCGCTTTCAGAATAGAGCATGAATACCTCGCTGCTAGTTGGATACGACTTTATCAAAGATCAGGCACTGCTTGCCCATGGCCTGCTTGACGTATTCCTTGACCAGAACGCCGATACGCTCTTCACGGGTGAACTTTTCGGCATACTTACCGTTCTCGTACACTTCAGGGAATTTGTCGGACAGGACAGGATGCGCGGAAGCAATGTTCTCAACCTGTTTTGAATACTCGGAAATATAGTGATCAATGTCCTGATCGGACAGGGCTTGGATTTCGCGGACTTTCTCAGCAAACACATCAGGTGCAGGCAGATCATTTGATTCCATCAGCGCATTAAAGGCGCGGCCGAAACGTTGGCTGCCTTCAAAAATATGCTTGGGACGAACAACGTTCAGCCCGGCCCATCCTGCGCGCAGCCATTTAAAGAGGTAACTTACGGTCTGCTCAGGATCATTCTTATCCTGAACGTACACATTCACGGACATGGAATCGTACATAAAAGTATCCATCCAGCCCATGCCTCCGGATGTCAAGCCGGGAATGCCGCTGTAGAAATAGTTCCACTGGTTGTCATCGACCACCAGACCTTTCATGCCTACGCTGGATTTATCTAACTGTTTGGAAACAGACAAAAATACATTGCGGCCTTCATAATCAAGCAGCACCAGCAGACGATCGAGATCGTACCGATAGTAAGCACCGCCAAAGGAATCGGGGGTATTAACCTCAAATTCCTTACCGCGCCAGATTTGGGGGGTAACGCAATTATTCAGATATTTCCAAGGCTGGGCCTTTTCTGCGACAAATTGACTGTCCGGAAGCCAACCGCTGACCCTGATCACGGAAGGATAAATCGCGTAGTTTGGAATCTCCGGGTTGTAGGTATACTCGAGGATTCTTTTCAGCCCGGCATGCACCTGCATGCGCATGGCCGCACCATTTGAGGATTCACGTTTGGGCAGGTTAATGACTTTATTCGTTGCCGGGGAGTCATCCACAAATTTGATCAGGCCAGCAATCTTTGAAGCATCAAGTTCAGACTCACTACTAGCCAAAAAAGAAAATAGATAGTTGAGTCCTGAGTCCACCTGTACCGGCAGCGTTACTTTCTTTTTATCTTTTTTCTCTCCGAGAGCAGTGGAGCACTCTCCTTCAGCAGCCAGAAGAAGGAAAGGAACCATAACAGCTACGGTCAGGACAAGCACTCGAGATAACGCCCGAAAAGCATCCGGGATCATAATAAATTTCATATATTTTATACACCTTCCCACCTCATTACGGCGGGTTTTTATTCATTTTTCGTAATTCATATTTATGCACTAATCTGCATCTTGGCAAGTCCGGCAAAATAGCTGAAACATACACCAACGCAGGGTTAAGCAAACATCACAGCCTGCAAACACCACAGCAAAATAGATACCCGTTTTCTCTTCATACATTATTCAGCAACAGTACATACTGATGCGGCACTGCCAGCAGGAATCAAGCAAGGGGACTGTCAATACAACGACAAAAATGAGGGCCGGGATGCTGCCAACAGCACCCCGGCCCTATTTAGTAATACTATTTCCGACTATGAGTTCTTCAAGTCATCGATCAAGTTGTTAAGCATATTGGACAACTCTGCAAGATTGGACATGGCGTCTGCCGACTGTTCCATGGAATTAAAGTTTTCGTCTGCAATGCGATTGATTTCCGAGGTAGACATATTGATTTCCTCGGAGGCAGCACTCTGCTCTTCCGCCGCAGTTGCGATGGAACGGACCTGCTCAGCCACCAGCTCAATAATCTCCAGAATTGAAGTCAGTGCTTCTCCAGCCTCATTAACGAGAGTAGTTGTGGAATCAACCATCTCCGCAGTCTCCGTCATAGTATTGATGGAATTTCTGGATGACTGTTGGATTGAGCCGATAGCATCGCCAACTTCAGAAGTTGCGCTCACAGTTTTCTCGGCCAGCTTACGGACTTCATCGGCCACAACTGCGAATCCGCGCCCAGCTTCACCCGCACGGGCGGCTTCAATAGCGGCATTAAGAGCGAGCAGGTTAGTCTGGTCCGCGATGTCGGTAATAACTCCCATAACACTACTGATCGACTCGGCCTTTTCGCCAAGCAATCCCATTTCACTGCCCAGCTTTTCAGACTCACTCTTGAGATTACCTACCGCTGTAACAACCCTGCTGACAATTTCTGATCCACGGTCAGCCTCAGTCTTTGCCCGCTCAGCTTCCTCAGAGCTCTTGGAAGCATTGGCCGCAACCTCAAGAACTGTTGCGTTCATTTCTTCCATGGCTGTTGCGTTTTCAGCAGCCCGCTCACGTTGCATTTCAGAACCACGCCTTGACTCTTCTACGTTGGCGGAAAGCTGGGTGGATGAAGAAGAAATACGCTCGACAATCTCTTCCAATTGTCCTGCAGCCTGCATCATTCCATCACGCTTGGCTGTTTCTGCTCTGCGGGTGGCTTCCTCCGCTTCAACAAGCGCATCTTCAGCCTGCAAGGTTTTCTCCTCGGCCTCACGGGTCTTTTCATCGGCTAGAGAAATAGTCTTGACCAGTTCAATGGTCATGGATTGCAGGTGTTCCAAAAGCTCGCGCAACTCTGCCCGATAGGAAACAGCTTCAGGCTCAGCTTTGTAATTACCAGCAGCAATCTGGCGGGCAAACTCGCCCATGGCATGGATTGGCCGTACAAGCCGACTATTTACCAGCACAGCACCAAAAGCACCGAAGATCAGAGCAGCAACAGCAGCGATAATCATCATGGTCACGACTGCTTCCTGAGAAGCCGCATATATTTCCTTGTGCGGGATAAATGCGATCAGGGACCAACCTGTTTCAGGGGAGCGATAAATATCAGCTGCGAATTTCGCTCCTTTAAATTCAACACTACCGATCCAATCTTCTTTCGAATGGTACGCAGCCTCAAGAGCCGGGTTATCCAGATCGTCGACTTTCTTGAAATTATTGTCCGGTGTTTTAGGGTCGGCCAGAATGGTACCATCCCCCTGAATGAGGACTACAAAACCTGTTTCACCTATTTTGAGATTGTTTATGATTTTAGTCAGATCACCAAGCGAAATATCAACAGCGGAAACACCTATGAACTGGCCTCCCTTGTCCTTGATCTTGGTGACATAACCAATATTCGGAAAGCCCTCGGTAGTCATATACGCAGAAAGGAGAGATGACTCCTTGGCAGAGTTCTTACCTTCTTTGTACCAAGGCCGCCGACGTGGATCATAACTATTGTCCAGTGTATCTGAACCGTCCTGAGTGTATCCCCCGTCTTCAAAGCCCATATAGACATATGCAAACGCAGGGTTGGCTTTCATCTGATCATTTGCAAGGCGGTTAACCATGATTTCAGTTGAATCTGTTGCATGCTGTGCAGGCTTTGAAGGTGCGTCCAACTCGAAATACTTGGTCCATTTGCCCATAGCACCCCTGGTCTCATCCAAACCGGCCATGAATCGGCTCACATTTTCAGCTTTCTTCAGGATTTCAGCAATGTAATTGTTGATGAGTCTCAGTTCCTGATTGGCAGTTTTATGATATGACTCTACTGCAGTACTGTCGAACTGCATAGAAACAGTAAACATAACAACAGCAACAGAGATAACCATCGGCAACACAATTGCCATTATCATTCTTGTCCTTATCCTCACGTAGCACACTCCCTGCCAAAGGTTCAGTATAAAAAAACCACTCTATCTTATTAATCATAAATCATAATTTATGTCTATATGACACTGTATTATTACTAACTTTACTCCGCTACTAAACAAAAAAAAGGCGCCCAAAGGCGCCATTTTCAAAAATTAGCTATGAAAAAATATTTACTCAATCATAATGCACTCCACTGGACAAGAATCTATTGATTCTTCCACGCAGTCCAGATCAACGGCATCTTCTTTAATAACCTCAGCCTTTTCTCCTTCAGAATCCAGAGCAAAGACTTCCGGGCAAAGCTCCACGCAAGTTTCGCAGCCAATACATTCGTCCTGATCAATTACTACCTTTTTAGCCATAATCAGCCTCCAATTCTAAGCAAACAATCACTACTTTTATTTTGGATACAACTTAACCACAAAGATTATATTTTGCGCAAGCATTTACTTAAACTAAAATCAAGATGAAGGATCAAGAAATCACACTGGCCTTTTATTCCATTATTAACACTTGATACAAATCAAAATCCCCTAAAATCGAAACTTCAGGGGATTTAAAACGACAAACTATTTGATTTTTATTCACCAAGGTACGCTTTCTGGATATCCGGGTTATCGAGTAGTTTCTTAGCCTCATCCTCCATAACCACATTACCCGTTTCGAGAACATAGCCTCGGTGGGCCATACTCAGTGCAACCTTTGCGTTCTGCTCAACTAGAATAATCGTTGTGCCAAGAGCATTGATTTCATTGATAATATCAAAAATCTGCTTAACGATAAGCGGAGCAAGTCCAAGAGAAGGTTCATCCAGCAGCAGTACCTTCGGGCGGCTCATGAGCGCACGACCGATAGCCAGCATCTGCTGTTCCCCGCCGGAAAGGGTTCCGCCGGCCTGCCTGCGTCTTTCACGCAGAATAGGAAACATGGCGAATACCCGCTCCATATCATCGGCAATCTCATTATCGTTGCGAAAAAAAGCACCCATATCAAGATTTTCTTCAATGGTCAGTCGGGGGAAGATACGTCTTCCTTCCGGGACCTGACAAAGCCCCATGGACGGCAAGCGGTCGGAAGCGACCTTGTTTATTTTTTTGCCTTTGTAGTAAATCTCTCCAGCGGTAGCTTTAACGATATTGCAGATGGTCATCAGGGTTGTAGATTTCCCGGCACCGTTTGCGCCGATAATGGAAACAATCTCCCCTTCCATGACCTTGATGTTGATCCCTTTCAGGGCCTTAATACTGCCATATCCCGCATGGATGTCTCGAAGTTCTAAAATAGGTTCTGACATGGCTTAATCCTTTCCCGCCTTCATTCTACGTTTGGGAGGCAGCAGCCCCTGCGGCCTGAAGAGCATCATTAATGTCATGACGCCACCAAAAACAAGCATGCGGTAGAGTTCAAAGTCCCTGAAAATTTCCGGCAGGGCAATGAGAGCCAGCGCACCGAGAATAACCCCGGGGATGGACCCCATACCGCCGAGAACAACCATGGAAAGGACCATGGCGGATTCAAGGAAAGTGAACGATTCAGGGCTTACAAAACGCATGCGTGCGGCATAAAAAGCCCCGGCCATACCACCGAAACAGGCGCCGGAACAATAAGCCAGTAGTTTCATATAAAATGTAGGAATCCCCATAACCTCGGCGGCGGTCTCATCCTCACGGATAGCTTCCCATGCACGCCCGATACGGGAGTGGTTCAAACGGTAGACTGCAATGATAGTGAAAACCACCAGCGCCAGAATAACATAATAAACCAGAGAAAGTTTTTTCAGCCAAAGATGCTCAAGGGTGAATCCGTTGGCAAAATCAGGCCAATAGATACCCGGAGCCTTGATACCGGTTATCCCGTTAGGACCGTTGGTCAGACTCATCCAGTTATTAAGGATCATACGCACGATTTCAGCAAAGCCGAGCGTAACAATAGCCAGATAATCACCGCGCATCCGCATGGAGCAATAACCGATGATGCAGGCACCAAGTCCTGCGACAGCAGCACTGAGCGGCAGGCAGATCCAGAAAGCGAGCTTATAGGAAACAGACAGCAAGGCATAAGTGTATGCCCCCAATCCGTAAAAAGCTATGTAACCGAGGTCGAGCATCCCGGCGAGGCCGACAACAATATTCAGGCCGAGACCGAGGCAGATGTAGATCATGCAGTTGATGGCTACATCCTGAGCATAACGCCCGAAGAGGTGGGGGTAAGCAACAGCAAAGGCCAGAATAGCGAAAGCCCAGACTGCGAAAGGCAGAGTTGAAGTAGCTTTCTTTACCTCGCCCACAGCCGCTCCGGCCGGTTTGGTGATAAAATCAAAGGCTCCGATACTCTTCAGTTGGTAAAGCACAAGGACAAATGAACATCCCGCAGCAATCTTCCACCAGACCGAAAAGGTTCTCGCCACTTCCAATCCTTCAGGCTTAATCCCCAGCAGGGGCCAGAGCAGGACGAACAGCCAGATCATCCCAACGCCTAAAGAAGTCCAGTGTTTTTTAAACTCTGGTATCGTCAACGTTCTCTCCCATAATTCCTGAAGGTCTGAAATAAAGCACTCCGATAAGGATCAGGAATGCAAAAACATCTTTATATTCACCGGAAATATAGCCTGCGGCAAAAATTTCAACCATGCCGATAATGAATCCGCCGATCATAGCACCTGTGATGTTACCGATACCACCGAGTACGGCGGCGGCAAAAGCCTTGATGCCCGGAACAAACCCCATATCGTAACGAACCGAACCGTAGTACAGACCAACCATGATCCCCGCGGCAGCAGCCAAGCCGGCACCGATGGCAAAAGTAAGACTGATAATTCGGTTGGAGTTGATACCCACCAGCGCGGACATGATCTTATCCTGCGCAGTGGATCGCATGGCTTTACCGATGCGGGTCTTAAAGACCAGAAAATTGAGGGCCACCAGCAGGAACGCGGTAAGGCTGACAATGAACAGCTGCATGTAGGAAAGCATTACTGTTCCGAACTCGAATCCACCCTGAGTAAGCTCGGTGGGATAAGCACGGTCATAAACGCCCTGTGTGAGCATGAGTCCGTTCTGCAGAAAAATAGACATACCGAGTGCCGAAAGCAGCACCGAAAGTCTTGATGAACTGCGCAGCGGTTTGTAGGCCACTTTTTCAACGGCCATTGCCAGCATTGCGCAATAGGCCATTGCCAGAATGAGTGAACCGGAGAGGCAGACCCATGCCGGAGCACCCTGTGAAAGCAGGTAGCTCATGAAGATAACACCGACATAACCGCCAGCTGCAAAAAACTCACCGTGAGCGAAGTTAATGAGCTGGATGATGCCGTACACCATGGTATAGCCCAGAGCGATCAGCGCGTAGACACTGCCGAGGGTAATACCGTTGATGAGTTGTTGAAAAAAATATTCCATGGATTTCCGGGGGCTGTACGTAAAGGCCCCTGCCTGCATGAGACAGGGGCCGACATAATTTGACTTCTAGTAGAGCTTACCGGTTACGGGGTTCCAATAGTTGATGAACTTGCCGTTATCAACTTTACGGATAATGTAGTTGGAGCCGGAATCTCCGTTAGGTCTGAACTTGATATGCTTGGTAGCACCATCGTAATCCAGCTTCATGAGTTCTGCTTTTACTTTTTCGGGATCAGTGGAACCAGCAGCCTTGAGGGCCTTGAAGTATGCCATTGCAGAGTCGTAAGCGTAACCGGAGTATGCACCGGGCTCACCATACTTGGGCTGGTACTGAGCATAGAATTCTTTGTATGCAGGCGCGTTGTTGTCGATGTAACCAAAAGTCAGGTAAACATCTTCAGCAGCGTCTTTTGCGATTTCCATCAACTGGGGATGGTAAACAGCATCCTGGGCGAGACGTGCAGCCTTGATACCCATGCGCTTTGCCTGAATAAGCATCAGTGCGCCGGTAGCGGAGTTCTGCATGGACATGTAGAACACATCGGGGTTGCTGGTCTTGACCTTGGTCAGGATAGCGGAAAAGTCTTTGTCGCCCTGGTTTACGTGCTCATGGCCCAGAACCTTGATTCCGGCAGCCTTACACATCTTTTCAACACCGTCGGCAAGACCCTGAGAGTATGCGGTCTTATCGTCAACAATGTAAACGGACTTGGCACCGAGCTTCTCCTGCATGAATTTCAGAGCGATGGAGCCCTGGTCATCATCACGACCGCACATGCGGAACATGTAAGGCAGACCGCGGGAGGTAACTTTTTCGTTAGTGGAGGCCGGGGTGATCATGATGATGGATTCTTCATCAAGAACTTCAGATGCGGGCAGGGTTGCGCTGGAGCAGTACGCACCGACAACAGCATTTGCTTCTTCGTTGATAAGCTTGTTTGCGGTTGCAACAGCCTGACGCGGTTCGCATGCAGTATCCTGAGGCAAAACCACGATTTCATCGAAACCTGGGATTCCGCCGTTTGCTTTGACAACTTCAACTGCAGTAAGAACGCCGTTTTTGATGTCGTTACCGTCAGCGGCATAAGGGCCGGTCAGCGGTCCCATAGTACCAAGTTTGAGGGTTTTAGCGGACACCATACCTGCGCCGAGCATAAGAATTGCAGCAGCAAGCACAACTGTCATGATAGAACGTTTCATAAAATGAGCCTCCCTAAAGTAAATAAAGTTAGTTACCCAGATATGCCTCAATTACAGCAGGATTTTTCTGAATTTCTTCAGGGTTCCCCTTTGCAATCATTACTCCGTGATCCAGAACCACCAACCGCTGACAGATGCCCATGACAACTTTCATATCATGCTCAACCATGAGAACGTTGATGTTTCTTTCAGAGATTTTACGGATAGTTTCCATTAACTCCGCGCTTTCAGCTGGGTTCAGACCCGCAGCAGGTTCGTCAAGGAGAATGGAACTTGGCTCAGAAGCCAGCGCCCTCGCGATTTCAAGCCTGCGCTGATGACCGTATGGAAGACTAGACGCAACCTCGTCAGCATATTCGTCAAGTTCTGCGAAACGCAGTTCCTCCATGGCCTTTTCCTTGATACGTGCCTCTTCCCTCTTCTGGGCCGGGGTACGGAATATGGCACCGAAAATCCCGCAAGAAGAACGGGAATGCTGGGCGACCATAACATTTTCAAGGGCGGTCATGTTCTGGAATAAACGAATATTCTGGAAGGTTCTGGCAATGCCTTTATGTAAGACCTGATAGGGCTTGAGGCCGGTGAGATTTTCACCGTTGTATTCAACATGCCCGCCGGAAGCCGAATAGACTCCGGTGATCACATTAAAAACCGTGGTTTTGCCAGCGCCATTGGGACCGATCAGTCCCACAATCTCTCCCGGCATGAGAGAGAAGTTAACCTCTGCCAAAGCCTGCAGTCCACCAAAGCGGACGCTCACGTCGTGTAAATGAAGTTCTGCCATATTGGACATACCTATACACATTATTCTTCTTAAGATCAAGGCGGAACACGATTTTTATTCCTTACTAACTCGATCTAGAGAATTAATATTCGCAACAGTAATGTTTTACTACATTCTACAATACATGCTTGATTGCATGATCAACAGTAAACATACTGCAACACAATACAGTTGATCACCTGATCAAAAAACACCAAGATGCTTTTTTAACCATATTCTGGATTCTAGTCATTTTTCCTAATATTAGTGTGTACAACAGCTGATTCACATTTAATCATACATACTATAACACTTAATAAAAGTCTTTTTTTGCTTACAAAATTGTCCATATATTTAGCACTATTTTCCACATTTGGCTAATTTCAACCTAATTCATTTCCTCTTGGCTGTTATGGAACATTTTGTCGCTGAATTCGCAGTTTTCGTGAATTTAATTCTATCTTTTGGCAACTATGCATTCCAATGCTTGGTTTACGACTTTAAGTAAGTTCTCACTTATGTAAAATTTATGAAGAAAAATTTTATTCTGTGACTGAAATAACAAAAGGCCCTGTCCGCTATGCGGACAGGGCCCTACGTACTTCAATATAATGAAGCTGAGCGGCTTAAATCGGCCTACCAGCTGTCATCACCGAAGGGATCGGAACCGAAGCCGAAGTCTTCAGCAGGAGCACCACCGGTTTCGGGAGCGCCAGCAGCTGCGTCACCAGCAGCAGGAGCTGCGCCTTCAGCAACAGCACCGGCAGCTACGGTTACAACACCGTGCTTCTTAACGTCTTCGATCATTTTGAGGAGTTCATCAACTTTGCCGATGTACTCTTCAACTTTTTCCTGGGAAGTAACGATGACTTTGTCGCCTTCGTCTTTACCAGCAGCTTCAAAAGCTTCACATTTGCCTTTGTATTCAGCCATGGCTTTTTCGGTTTCACCGAGTTTGCCTTCAGCTGCAGCGAGTTTGGTTTCCAGATCCTGAACTTTAGCAGCCTGTTCAGAGACAGTGGAACGGTACTCAGCGAGCTTACCGAAGATAGCGTCAACCTGAGTCATAACGTCGCCGGGAAGTGCGCCAACGGAAACGTTGTCGCCAAGGCCGGTAACCTGACCGGTTTTCATTTTAGCCAGTTCGGGATGCTGTTCGTAGATCCATGCTTTTGCAAGAGCTGCTGCAAAAGGTTCGAATTCAGCGTCAATGTCTTTCTGAGTCATGTAGCCCAGAAGTTCCTGAACAGAGTTGTTGCTTTCGCCACCCTTAATATAGGACACAAAAGTGCTCATGGGGAAAGTTTTGCGTGCTTCAGACATGGTTAGTTCCTCCTTGCTCTATTACAGAGTAAAAGTCTTTTCTTCACGGACCGGCATGGGCAGACGGCCGATGTATCTTGCATAAGTTAAAGCTGCAGTCCTGTAGACAAGGTGTCCAAGCTTGGACCACGGCAGATAGACAAACATCATGAATACGGCGATCAAGTGCACGTAGTACATGGGGTATGCGAGCACTGCGACGCCGAGAAGACGCAGGATTTCGCACATGATACCGGTTACAGCGATAGTCCAGATCAGGCCGAGCAGGTACCAGTCATAGTAGCTGGAACCGTGTACGCCCTGGTCCTGATTCAGGCGACGCTTGGTGAGCAGAACCAGTGAGTAAACCAGCAGTACTGCGCCGACGTTGGCCAGAATCTTGACCGGGTGCCACAGCGGCATGGGGGTATGACCGATGGGTCCGAGGAAAGGAATAATCTTTCCACCCCAGTGAGTTACAGCAACCACACCGGTAACTACCATCAGGCAGAGGAATGCAGCCATAATGAAACGGTGGCCGTTGAACTTCTGCTCATCAGCTTCGTCGGTTTCGCCGCATTCTTTCCACTTAGAGTGTGTCATCAGTTCATTTTTGCAAACGTCGATGAAGCACTCAATCATGCTGGGCTTTTCAGATTTGTCACCTACAGCAAAGACCTTCGGTTGATCCGCAAATGAAGCAATCAGGTTCTTCACTCCTTTGTAGAAGGTCCAAACCATGAAGCCGAAGGCAATCATGAAGATCGGGTCAATAGTAAAATCGCCGGGAAAAAGGTGTCCGTAGACGATTTCGCCATCTTTAAGAGGGAAGAAGGAACCGCGAACTCCCGCCATGATAAACCAGATTACCAGGTAGATAGCTGCCGGAATAGCAATCAGCTTAGGCAGGTGTTTGGGAGAAGCCATCCATTTTCCGATAATGGAGGGGGTTACCATCTTCTGATAGGCCATGTTACGCAGTCCTGCGAGCAGATCTGCAGGACGAGCACCGCGGGGGCACAAGTCGGAGCAGGTACCGCAGTTGTGGCACAGCCATATATCAATGTCATTTACGAGTTTATCTTTGAGGCCCCACTGAGCCCAGACCATTTCCTTACGCGGGTAAGGGTTGTCGGCAGGCGAGAGGGGACAGGCTACAGAGCAGGTTGCGCACTGGTAGCACTTCTTCAGGCTTTCGCCACCGACTTCCTGCAGTTCTTTGATGAACTCCAGATCCGGTTTAATGCGAATATCTTTTTCCATATCGCGTCTACCTCCTAGTAGCCCTTAAACGGGTTAGGACCGATCTTGATCATCTCATTAACAAAGTTATCGATCATGTCGGGAACTTTGTCGTATTCATCGATGGCAAGTTCAGCCTGAACAACACGTTCGGGTTCAACGCCAAGTCTGTTCAGAGAATCAGCGACGTTTTCCATACGGCGGTTACAAAGCTCAGAACCCTTCATAAAGTGGCACTGGTAGTCTTCACCGTACTTACAACCGAGCAGAAGAACTCCGTCAATACCCTTGGACATAGCGTCAGCAATCCAGATGGTGTTCACAGAGCCGAGGCAACGGACGGGAACGACACGAACGTAAGGAGACCAGCCTTTACCGCGCATAGCAGCCATATCGAGTGCCGGGTAGGCATCGTTTTCACAGGCCAGTACGATAAAGCGGGGACCATCAGCTTCCATATCATCAGGTACGTTGACCTGTTTGATCATGGAACCGATCATGTCAATATTGTAGTTGTCAAATCCGATTACGCGCTCAGGGCAGGCACCCATACAGGTACCGCAACG
>PPCM01000320.1_pt1 | contig 54874 bp, 50 predicted proteins | sample 1555541 | NCBI WGS metagenome assembly PPCM01 (sample SAMN05284479, study PRJNA326546) | Marine sediment metagenome, whole genome shotgun sequencing project. | isolation source: marine sediment | place: Germany: Wadden Sea | collected 2012-09-05
TTTGATAAGTGGAATAACACGGTCAAGTTCGTCTTTTAGTGAGACTGATTCAGCACCTGGCCGACTCGATTCGCCACCTATATCTATGATCTGAGCGCCGTCACTAATAAGCTGTCGGGCATGATGAAGGGCTAAGTCTGTGGTATTGTACCTACCCCCGTCAGAAAAAGAGTCGGGGGTAGTATTGACAATGCCCATAATCTTTATTGGGCTTTGAAATGAAATATCAGAGATTGAGGCCATATAAACCGCTATTCCTGAGAGCTTTCTTCCCTTTTTTCCTGTGCACGCTTGGCAAAGGGGTTGTCTGTCTCAGCTGTAGCAGGTTCTATGGTAGCTTCAGCTTCGATTGTAGGTTCTGGCTCATCTACAACTTCTGCTTCAACGGTTTCAACGTCTTCAGTATCAACCTTATCCTCATATGGAGTGATAATAACATCGTCCTTTTTTTCGTCTTCTTTAGGAGATGCTTCTGTTTCAGACTGTTGCTGAACCATGTCAACTTTTGGTCTCTTACTTGGATATTTTCCAGGATAAAATTCATCCATTATATCTTCAATATCATCAAGCACGATAGTTTCACGCTCAAGAAGCTCTTCTGAAATTTTATTGAGTGCGTCTCTGTGATCGTTAAGAAGTTTTGTTGCCACCTCAGATGCATTATCAATGATTTTTCTTACCGCATTATCAATTTCTCTAGCAGTAGATTCACTGAAATCCCGGCTTTGGCCAATGTCTTTGCCAAGAAATGGTTGTTCATCTTTTTTGCCATAAGTAAGAGGGCCAAGTTCATCACTCATACCCCATTCACAAACCATTTTTCTAGCAAGTGCTGAGGAGCGCTCAAGGTCGTTACCAGCACCAGTTGTGATTTCGTCAAAAACAATTTTTTCAGCAATTCGACCACCAAAAAGAATGCAGATGGTATGCTCAAGAAATGTTTTGGAATGAGTATACTTCTCATCGGTTGGAAGCTGCATGGTTACACCAAGTGCACGTCCACGTGGAATTATTGTTACCTTATGTACTGGGTCGGTATCTGGTAACAACCAGGCAACAAGTGCGTGGCCCGCTTCATGGTAGGCAGTTACCTCTTTTTCCTTGTCACTGATGATCATTGATTTGCGCTCGGCACCCATCATGATCTTGTCTTTGGCCTTTTCAAGTAACTCAAGGTCAATTTCTTTTTTGTCAGCACGAGCTGCCATAAGAGCGGCTTCGTTAATCAGGTTTTCAAGATCTGCACCAGAAAAGCCAGGAGTTCCACGAGCAAGGATTTCAAGGTCAACCATTGCTGCCATTTTGGTCTTCTTGGCATATATTTCGAGGATCTTCTTTCTACCACCAACATCCGGGGTTGGAACTACAACTTGTCTGTCAAAACGACCAGGGCGAAGAAGTGCTGGATCGAGAACATCAGGTCTGTTTGTTGCTGCAACAATGATAACACCTTCAGCAGATTCAAAACCATCCATCTCAACGAGCAATTGATTCAAGGTTTGTTCACGTTCATCGTGACCACCACCGAGGCCTGCGCCACGATGTCGACCAACAGCATCAATCTCATCAATGAATATAATACAAGGTGCGTGCTTTTTACCCTGAGTGAACATATCACGGACACGGGAGGCACCAACACCAACAAACATCTCAACGAAATCAGAGCCAGAAATAGTGAAAAATGGCACTTCAGCTTCACCGGCAATAGCTTTTGCAAGAAGAGTCTTACCTGTACCAGGAGAACCTGAAAGCAATACACCTTTAGGAATTCGGCCGCCGAGTTTTGTGAACTTTTGTGGGTCCTTTAAGAATTCAACAATCTCTTCTAGTTCTTCTTTGGCTTCATCAATACCAGCAACATCTTCAAATGTTACTTTGTTGTCGCCTTGTTCAAGCATTTTGGCTTTGTTTTTACCAAAAGACAAAGCTCCACCTTTGCCGCCACCTTGCATTTGACGCATGAAGAAAATCCATACACCGATAAGAAGAAGCATTGGGAACCAAGAAACAAAAATGGTCATCAACATTGAATCTTTTTGTGTTTCTTGAACACTGATATTGATTCCGGAGTCACGAAGCAATGGAATAAGGCCGGAATCAGAGGCAGGAACAATAGTTCTAAATTTTCTACCATCTTGTAGGGATCCGGAGATAGTATCCCCGCTAATAGTTACACTATCAATGTTACGACTCTGAACGCTGGCTACAAATTCACTGTAGGTTATTTGGTTAAGACTGCCCTGCGGCTTGTCAAAAAGATTAAAAAGCAGAATCATCGTCAAACCGATGACCAGCCACATGCTAAGATTTTTATAAAAAGTATTCAAAGAACCCTCCGGACGATCCGTTTATGCTATTATCTTTCAAAGTTTTGGTTTTGCTAGGCAAATATTAAATACAACAATGTTAAAATTCAAACATACAGTAAAGCATAAAATCGGTATGTCGAGCAAGAAAAGACCATTATAGTTATAAAGATTTTACTATTTTTAAGTAGATAAAAGCAATGCAGTAAGAAAGAAGGCCTTTGATACCAGTTTAAAGGTAAAAAAGGCCTATTAATTATCTTTAAAGATAAAGCTTCTTAAGCGAAATACTGAACCGGGTTGACCACTATCTCATTTGCGCTCACATCCTGAACAGCTTTAACAAAAGCGGCTGCACCTGTCATTGTTGTAGTATAAGGAATATGAAAGTCAAGTGCTGCTCTCCTGATCTGGTATGAATCCTCTGTGGTGCGTTTACCTAATGAGGTGTTAAGAATCCAGGAAATTTCCTTATCTTGAATCTTATCAAGAATATGAGGTCTTCCTTGACTGATTTTGTTTATATAGATGCAGTCCACTCCGTTTTCTTTTAAGTAGGCTGCTGTACCATCGGTTGCGTAGATAATAAAACCATGTTCGCTGAGCGCTTTAGCAACTGGCAAACATGCGGCCTTGTCACCTTCGCGAGCGCTGACGAAAATGTTTCCGGATGTTGGTAAGATTGCGCCAGCCGCAAGGTGCGCTTTAGCAATCGCTTGGCCAAGGTTATCATCAATACCCATAACCTCACCGGTTGATTTCATCTCAGGTCCAAGTAGGGTGTCAACTTTGTCAAAACGATCAAATGGGAAAACAGCCTCTTTAACAGCCCAGTGTTCAATGACCGGGTCGCTTGTAACACCAAGATCTTTAAGCTTTGCACCCAGCATTACCTTTGTTGCAATCTTTGCTAGTGGCAGGCCTGTAGCCTTGCTTACAAATGGTACAGTCCTGGATGCTCTTGGATTCACCTCAAGGACATAGAGTTGCTTATCCTTGATAGCAAATTGAACATTCATTAGCCCAACCACACCAAGCTCAATTGCCATTGCACGAGATGCTTTTTTAATCTCTCGTACAAGTTCAAGCGAGAGAGTGTGCGGTGGAAGAACACTGGTGGAGTCACCGGAGTGAATTCCAGCCTCTTCGATATGCTCCATGATACCGCCAATAATTGTCTCTTCACCATCGCAAAGAGCATCAACATCAACTTCAATGGCATCTTTTAAGACCGCCAAATTGAACAATAACGCCATCTGGTTTTTCTTGGTCGATGATGTTTAGCACATCTTCTCTGGTAAGTGGCTCAAAGTAGAGCTTGTCAGAAGTATCATAGTCAGTTGATACTGTTTCTGGATTGGAATTGATCATGACTGATTCAACACCAACCTCTTTGAGTGCAAAGGCAGCATGTACACAACAGTAGTCAAACTCAATTCCTTGTCCAATTCTGTTGGGTCCACCACCTAAAATAATGATTTTCTTACCGTCTGTTTCAACAGCTTCATTCTCTTGTTCGTAAGTTGAGTAATAGTAAGGAGTATATGACTCGAACTCAGCGCCACATGTGTCAATCTGTTTATATACTGGTGTAACATTAAGCTTTTTGCGATGGTTTCTGATGTCGTTTTCTGTGGTACCAGTCAAAAATGCTAATTGGACATCAGAGAATCCATACTCTTTGCATTCTTTTATAAACTCAGCATCAAGTCCTTGAAAGCCTCGTTCTATAATCTCGTTTTCTTTGTCTACAATTTGTTTGTAATTATAGAGAAACCAAGGGTCAATAGCTGTGAGCTTGTGGATTCTGTCAAGATCCATGCCACGCTTTAGTGCTTCATGAACCTGAGCAAAGCGCTTGGAATTTGGAGTGCGGAGCCCTAGCTCAAGATCGTGGATGTCAAGATCTGTCATAACTTCCTTGCCGTCACCTCCAAAACCAAATCTACCTGTTTCAAGTGAGCGCATTGCTTTCTGGAAAGCCTCTTTGAAAGTACGTCCCATAGACATGGTCTCACCAACAGACTTCATAGCAGTCGTGAGTACGTCATCGGCTTCTGGGAATTTCTCAAAGGTCCAGCGAGGAATTTTTACAACACAGTAATCAATGGTAGGCTCAAAGGATGCGTATGTTTCACGGGTAATATCATTTTTGAGTTCATCGAGAGTGTAGCCTACCGCAAGTTTGGCCGCAATTTTTGCAATTGGAAAACCAGTTGCCTTAGAAGCAAGTGCAGAACTTCTAGAAACCCTTGGGTTCATCTCAATGATCATTAATTCACCGTCTGCAGGATTAACTGCAAACTGAACGTTGGAGCCACCGGTCTCAACACCAATTTCACGAATAATGGCAATCGCTGCATCACGCATGTCCTGATATTCACGGTCAGTGAGTGTCTGTGCCGGTGCAACAGTGATGGAGTCACCTGTATGCACACCCATGGCATCAATATTTTCGATAGAGCAGATAATCACAACGTTGTCGTTACGATCACGCATAACCTCAAGCTCATACTCTTTCCAACCAAGAAGGCTTCTTTCGAGCATGATCTCTGTGGTCATTGAAAGGTCAAGCCCTGCTGTACAGAATTCTTCGAGTTCTTGACGATTATATGCTACACCACCACCTGTGCCACCGAGGGTAAAACTTGGGCGTACAATAATTGGAAAGCCAATCTCATCGCCTGCTGCCATTGCCGCATCAATATCATGTACAATTGCAGATTCAGGTACCTTGAGGTTGATTGCGTGCATTGCCGCACGAAACTCTTCACGTCCCTCTGCTTTTTTGATGACATCTATATCAGCTGCAAGGAGTTCAACATTGTATTTCTCAAGAACGCCAAGTTCGGAAACTTTAATCGCTGTGTTAAGTGCAGTTTGTCCACCAAGGGTTGGGAGTAGAGCATCAGGGCGCTCTTTCTCAATAACCTTGGCTACGCATTCAGGGGTGATGGGCTCAATGTAGGTCGCATCGGCAAGCTCTGGGTCGGTCATAATGGTTGCCGGATTGGAATTAATCAAGACAACCTCGTAACCTTCTTCCTTAAGCGCTTTTACCGCCTGTGCACCAGAATAGTCGAATTCACAGGCTTGGCTAATGATGATCGGGCCGGAGCCGATGATGAGTATCTTTTTTATGTCTGTTCTTTTTGGCATGTCGTGAGTTTCTCTTTACGTTGATTGTGAATAACGTTTTATACTACTGAATCGATTATTTCTGGCTATTGATCAAATCAATAAAGCGGTCAAACAGATACATAGCATCGTGCGGACCTGGAGCATGCTCTGGATGGTATTGCACAGAAAAAGCTGGATACTTTTTATGTCGCATACCTTCAACAGAATTGTCATTAAGGTTAATATGGGTAACTTCTACTTCGTCAGCCGAGAGACTGTTGGCATCAACGCAGAAATGGTTCTTCGCAGGTGACGCGTTTAACCATATCTTGGCCAACAAGGCCGGACCATTCTTTTGCTCTTTTGACAAGTGATTCAGGATCAAGGTCTTCTGTAGAGACAATCCCTTTCATTGCTCCAGCTTTTCGAATGTGGCGAACTAAGGCTCTTGTATCAAAACCTTCAATGCCTAAGGTGCCATGGTCTTGTAGGAACTCAGCAAGAGTTTGGGTAGAGCGATAGTTTGATGGGAAGCCGTTGTATTCTTTTACAAGAAAGGCTTTTGGATGAACCCCAGCAGACTCCATGTCCTCTGGGTTTACACCATAGTTTCCAATAAGCGGATAGGTCATAGTAACAATCTGACCTGTGTAAGAAGGGTCTGTAAGAACTTCCTGATATCCACTCATAGAAGTGTTGAACACAATTTCCCCTATGGCTTCTCCATGACCGGTAAACGATTTTCCTTCGAAAATTGTACCGTCTTCCAGAGCAATAAGTGCTTTCATTATAGCTTACCTCAAATGTTGCCGCATTTCTGTGCAGCTTGTGTGACGATGGTGGGCTTCTTTGCCTTATCTGTATTGAGACTGCAGGGGGATTGGTGTTCTAATTACAGAAAACCGGATGATGATGTGGTGGTTTTTTTGCCCTCTGAAGTTTACAGACAAAACGTTAACATATAACCTTTGTTGAGGGGGTTTGTCAATTGAAATTGGTTTGTTGGATTGACGATTGAGGTCGTGTTGTTGCGGAGTTGCTTAAGTGGAGCTAGACAAAAAACTGTTTAACCGTCTTGAAATGTTACAATAACCGTGTCGCATCTAACTGGAATGTTTTTATAGAAATAATCTTCTGACTGAGTTTAGGAAGTTAATCTATAAGGTATGAAAAAAGGCGCTGTGGAAGTAAATTTCCACAGCGCCTTTTGACCTGTATGACTATTTCAATTGTCTTTTGCTATTTAGTAAAAGACCGACTAAAAAGTTCTTCAATAGCAACACGACCAGCGTCATTGAGATATCTGGTGCCAGAACCTACAAATGTGTCATATTCAATTTTTGGTTCATCTTCTACCCAGTCACTTTTCCAAGTATACCACTTCTTAGAAACCTGATCGAATACGTGTAATGGTCGGTTGAACATTTTTGCAAGCTCTACAGCCCAACCAGTTCCACCTTTAACGGACTTGTCATCCTGTATGGTACCAATAACAAAAACCTGATGTCCACCGTTGATCATATGGAAGATGGTTTGCAGTACTTTACGAATTTTTTCTGTCTCGTAGTAAGTACGATTCAGCATGCGAGAAGCAAGTTCCATGCTGATATCACCTCGCTCAAGTTCTTCTTGGCTGAGAATAACAACATTCTTTTCTCTGGAAAGCTTGTGGTCATCAAAAGAGTAAACCACTTCGTTAACATCCCACTGTTCTGCAATTTCACCGAAGGTTGCCTCGGCTCCTTTTAAACCACTACTGTACAACGTGCATTTTTCTTGGTCCATAAAGACACTCCTTTTCCTTTGAAATGGGTAGTCAGATAATAGAGTGATTGTATACCATAGATTTAATCAAAGGCAAATTTTCTCGACCTAAAAAGTAAAAAAAATAAATATTGCTGATACTTTGTTACCATTTGCCTGTTTTATGGTGAAATTAAATTTATTGCTAAAATAAGGATTATAATTTTCTACCGTCCCATTTTTTCAGGGCTACCCGAACACTTCGTGCCATCTCTTTTGAAAAGGCTGCACCTGTTTTCCTAGCGTAAAATTGCTGGGCATAGTTTTCGGCATTGTATTTATTGTTTTGCTGGAATTTTTTGCATTGTTCGGCAAACATCGTATCGATTTCATCGTCACTTAGTTGCTTGTAGCTGTTCTCAAAGACAATATGCTCTTTTGAAAACCTGCTTCGTATCACTTTTTTATGATTTTCCGGATAATAGCCCAATACAAGCATGCCTATGGGGAAAGCCCAGTCGGGAAGTTCAAACTCAGCTTTGATGTCCTCATAGTTTTCAACAATATCGCCTATATAACAACTGCCAATATTTAAGCTTTCTGCCGCAATAACCATATTTTGTGCAGCAACCATAGCATCTTCAATGGCCAGTAATAGATCGCTCTCCTGTGGGGCCTCGAAACTGAAGTCCTCGTTTCTATCACAAAAAGCTTTGACATTGTTTTTTTGATAAAAATCAAACCATCTAGTGTGGTCAGCGAGAAAAATAATAACCATAGGAGCCTTTGCGATGAAGGGCTGATTATCGCATGAAACTGCTAATACTTCTTTTTTTCTCTGCTCAGTTACATCTATCATGCTGTAAAGCATTTGGTTGCCAGCCGTTGGAGCCCTCATAGCACAGTGAAAAAGCACTTCTTTATCCTCTGGGCTGATTTCCTCTTTAGCAAACCTTCTCAGTGATGTTCTGTTTTCTATAACCTTGATTGTCTCGTTCATATTTTCCTGTGACTATTTCTTTTTAACAGCCTTTACAATAAATCTATGAGGTGCTGGATATCCTTCAACAGTGAGACTAGGATTATTTGGGTCAATAAAATCTTGATATGACTCAAACTCCATCCATTCAGTTGGTCGTTGTTCTTCAGATGACATTGGGTGACTGGAGAAAAGGTCGATATCTTTAAATCCAGCTTTATTAATCCAGTTGATAAGGCAACTTTCAGTGGGAACAAAATATGTACCGGGAACTTTTGCGTAAGTTTTATCAGGGAAGAGTGCGTAGGGTTGTTCTCCTGGGATACCTTGAGTTTCAAGAATAAGGGTGCCACCTGGTTTTAGGGATGTCAGTATGCTTCTTAATGTTTCGATTGGTGATGGTCTATGATAGATAATGCCCATTAAAAAAAGCACATCAAAGCAATTCTCAAAATGTTCCAAATGTTCAACGCCCAACAGATCAATTTCAGTACTATTGAGGTTTGCCATGGAACTCAGTGCTTTGTAACTGTAATAGTGCTGCACTGAAGGCTCTAACCCTAAAATGAAAGCAGGGTTTTGGGCAGCCATGCGAAACATGTAATAGCCATTGTTGCAACCAATGTCGGCTATAACTTTGCCCTCAAGAGGTGGCAGGTGTTCTTCTAGGCGTTGCCATTTACGTTCGCTTCGCCATTCAGCGTCAATATCTATTCCAAATACCGAAAAAGGTCCCTTACGCCAAGGCATATAAGAACGCAGTAGCTCTTTTATGTGTGCTTGTTGGTCTGGCGTTACTTCGTCTGCTGTCCCAATTGTCACAACGTCTTGAGTATAGTTGGTGTGTGTAGCTTTAAATTTTGCTAGTTCTTCAAAAGGTGCACGATAGCGGAGAAAACCTTTTTTTTCTTGATTAACCCACTTTTGACGTTCTTCGTGAAGGTCAGTAATTGCTTCTTTATTTGCTTCGTCGGATAAATGTTTAATATAGTCTGGCATGGTTTAATTCAGTTTGCAAAGATTAACTTCAGATTATATCGGCTACTACTTCACAGCAATAAAAGATGTGAAATTAAACCACTGAAAGAACGTTTCAACACTGACAAAGCCTGCTTCGTGGAGGAGGTCTTTGTTTTCGGAAATTGAGAAAGGGATTAACACATTTTCAAGAGCTTCGCGTTTTTTTGCTATTTCAAGCTCTGAATATCCCTTATCTTTTTTGAAGGTATGGTAAATGTCAATAAATTCACGATTTAACATTTTATCATGGCATATTGTTTTTTCACTGAGAAGTAAGATACCGCCCGGACGTAGATTATCATAAAGAGTTTTAATGATCTTCGTTCTTGCCGGTGGCCTAATAAACTGCAGAGTGTAGTGCAGAATAATTGCCCCAGCATTCTGGTGGTTGAAATCAACAACATCTTCTTCTAGAAAGGAGAACTGATCCTGCTTTGAGTATAGTTCAGCTTTTAACTTCGCCTTCTCAAGCATCGCAGGTGATGTGTCAATGCCAACGTAGTGCAGGTCGCTTGGTTGAAGGAGTCGAGAAAATTCAAGCAAAGTATTGCCTGTTGCGCTGCCTAGATCATAAATGGTGTCACCTGTCTGCAGGTGTTTGTTTAAAAGAGATGCACTGGCATTTATGACTTCATTGTAGAAAGGAATGGAGCGATCCAGCATGTCGTCAAAAACTTCGACGACACGGCTGGAAAACTCAAAATCTTCTGAAACATTTTCTAATTTAAATATTGTATCTTTTTTAGCGTCCATTGCTGTGTTACTTATTTGGTGTACCAGGTGCCATCAGCTCTTTGGAAGAGGTGACCAGCTTTTCCTTTTTCTGCAATTGCCAGTGCGCGTCGCTGACCAACCAACTCTGGAGCAACCTTTTGCTTTTTGGCAATTGCTGTGTAGACAATACGTCTATCATCATTTTCAGCACTTACAACATCAGGATGTTTTTTAGCACCGCGAAATTCTAAAAAACCTTTGTTGTTTTCACCTATGTTGCCACCATCCTTTAACTTAGTGATAGCTGGGTATCTACTTTTCATCCTTTGTTGAATTTCTTTGGCTGAAGCAGCAAAGCTGACTGATGAAATTAGAAAAGTGGTACAGAAGAGTATTGCAAGCAGTGAGAAAGTATATCGTCGCATTTTAAACCTCATTGATTATTAGAAACGATTTATTAATTGTCTAAACTGTCAAGGTCGCCAAAGAAATCATCAAGAGCCCTGTCCACTTTAACATTTACATCAATTGTTATGTGGATAGGTTTGATTTCCACTGGTTTTACTTCCACTTGGTGACTTGTGCAGCCGCTTATCGTTGTAAAAGCGAGAGCAAAAGTCAATGTCATAATTAAAAATGCTGTTTTTTGCATCATTACATTGACTCCATAAGAGATTGAATGTTTCTACCGTAGTGAAGAAGATCCGTCAGCGGTAGATGAAAATTTACATCTAGATGGATCGGATGCTGTATGCCCATGCCTTTGTCAGATGGGACAAGCTGTCCATCTTTATATGTAAAGGGCAGTGGTTCTGCCGGTTTACCATCAAGTTGCATTGAGATAGTTAAATTGTCTTCAACACTGTTGAAAGATAATGTTGCCCAGTTGTATTTAAAGTTTTCAAGTGAACTCATGGAATAATCAAGATAAGACGATCCTACACTTGTGCCAAGATTATTCTTTATAGATTCAGTGTTTGTAAACCTTACTATACCACTATCTCCCGGGCTGGAAAACAGAAATCCGTCGTCAAAATAAAGGGTTGTGCCGTTAAGAGAGATTGGAAGCCTGCCGTTCAGTGTTCCTTCACCTTCTGCGTTTGGCATACCAAGTTGGCCAAGTAGCTCAGTGAAACCAATTCGATCACAGTATAGAGTGAGGTTGTATTCATCTTTGTCAGAGGCTATGCGTATAGAGCCACTTTCAACTTTGCCGCCACACCAGTTGAACCTGCTTTGTTCAATAAAAAAGGTTTTAAAGTCTTCAAGTCTATATGTAATGTCTGCATCTGTGAGTTTTATTGTGCCAATGTTTATCTCGCTAATGTGAAGGTTTTGTGAGGGAAGGCTCTGTTGCATCGGTAAATAAGGTAGTGTGAAATTGGTGCTGAGGCCTGTGATAGTGGTTTTGTCTCCTGAATTGATCGTGGTGTCCTTGATGCGTGTTTGAAGTTCAGCTTGAAGGGATTTGTTAAATTTGACCAGAAGGTCTGCGCCGAGTTGGGCGTTGAACGTTAGGTCATCTGGGATCGTGACAAAACTTGGTAGATTGTTTTCAGAAATTACAATGTCATTTAAGTTGCAATTTACTGAAAAACTCGTCTCTTCGTTTGGTTGATAGCTGCCACCGCAGTTGATGGCCATTTTGGTATGGAGAGGGCTTTTTATGTTGGCAGTAAATGACTGAACTGAATTGTCAATGTTGGTCTTGCCTGAAATTTTAGCAAGCTTTGCCTTGTTGTAGGAAATGTTTTTTATGGCGAAGCTGCCATTAGTTGGCTGTAGCTGGTTGTTAATAATGTGTAAAGGTTGGTCAAAGGTTAATCTTGATATACTTATGTTGTGCTCGGTGAATTTTAAGTTGTTGGCGGCTGCATGTAAGTTGGCCTGAATTTGATCACCCACGATTGTTCCGGAGAGTTGTAACGTAATGGGAGAATGTTCTAGGTGAATATTTTGTAATTGTAGTCCTTCTCCGTTGAGGGTTAGGTCGAATTTGTTGCCATTTTTATTAAAATTTGCGGTAATCGGTTGATCAAACTCTGGCATTGTAAGAGTTGTTTGTGAGGTGAGGTCAAGGTTTTCTAGGTAGATGTCTCCGCTACCTGATGTGTGGATTGTTGTGAATGGTGTATTGATTGCAATCCCTTTGAAATCATACGAGAGCTTTTTGGGGGTGCCGTTGACTTTTATCTGTAGCGGGACGTTCTGTCTAGCTGAGACAGCCATGTTGTCGAAGATGAGGTCGAAATTAGAACTGGTGGCATCAAGCTCAATATTTAAAATATTTTCAAATTTTTTATCGAGACTAATACTGGAGCTTGAGTAAATCTCTCCAGTGAATGGTGGAAGACCAAAAGATTGAGGTAAGTCGATTTTTTTTATTAAAATATCAGTGTTCAAAAAATGGCTTTGGTTTTTAATCTCCAGAGTTGAGGTGATGTTGGAGTGTAAGCTTCCCTTTGTTGCCGCTTCAGTGTGGATCTGTTCTAGCTGGTATTTTTTATTTTGTTTTGTAGATGAAAGATCGACTGTACCATCAATGTGGAAAGATTGTGCTAAATTGTCTTTTGTGCGTAGGATTATCGTCATGTCACTTACAATAATTCTTTCGACAATGATTGGTAGCTCACTGAAAAGATCAGATGTGTCATTCACTTTTGTTTGACTTTTCTTCGTAGATGAAAATAGTTCTGGCGCAAGTTCGATGAATGCTCCATCAAGTATAATAGTATCTATTGTGCCATCATAGAGTTTTGCAGGAGAATAGTGTATCTCGAATCTTGCAGAAGAAAATTTCGATTTTTTGTCAGTTATGTTAAAGTGGCCAACAGTTTTCCATGGAGTAATGCGGCTGATTTGGATGTTTTTACCCTCAAAAGGGAGTTTCTGTAGCAGGGATGGTAAGATAGCATCACAAATGTATGGGATAAGCAGTAGTAGACAAAAAGATGTCAGCAAAACAAAGGCTGCTGTCCCTGCAAAAAGAAAACGTTTTTTCATGGTAACATGTTATTGTATTGAAGTTTATTAATCATTTGCAGGTGGTTTAATGGTAATATTAATGTTGCCATGTACACTATATCTAAGTATAAACCCTTTGGTTTTACTTGCACATTGAAAAGAACAAAAGATGGCATTTTATTGTGAGGCCATCCGTTTTATAAGGAGTTTACTGGCTTATGTCTAGTGAGATAGATTTTGATGAATTATTGGCAAAATATCACTCAGATCCGTTTGATTATGTAGATATTTTTGCAGTACATACAGGTATTGTAACTTTTAAACTCGGCAATGGAGATGAGGTTGATGCTGCTTCTGGAGAGTGGCAGCACATTCCTGGCACTCCCCTTTACGAGATTAATCGTGAGCGTAATCCAAAGTTGGTTGCAGCGCAGACCAATGGTATTGTTTCTGATGTTAGGACTGAACTTGATGGTAAATTTGTTGAAGCTGGTGAAAAGCTTATGACTATCAAACATCCTTTGAAGAAAAAAGAGATAATTGAGAACATCTTAAAAGAAGTTCTTTATCTCTTTCCTGCACCGGAGACAGCAAAATATTATTTTGCGATGGATATTCAATCACGTATTGATAAAAAAGATGAAAAGAGTGTCGTGATTGAGCCTGGTGAGGAAATTATTACCATGTCTCTTATGAAACGTGATACGCCCGTGTGCTACAATGGTGAGCGCGGTGTGATTCATTCTGTTTATTTTAAACCAGGTGTTTCTGTTCCTCAGGGTGAACCTTTAATTGGTATATGCTCTACAGAAAAATTGCCTCTTATTCAAAAAATTATCACCAGGGTTAAAGCAGACTGGGATAGTCGCTCTTAAGCGATTCTTTTCTGATTTATACTCTACTTTTACACATGATAAAAAATAACCCTGCTCCAACTGGTGTTCAAAAAGAACTGATAAGGTTGGAGCAGGAGTTTTCTTTTCACTCCTCAATGGATTGTAGTGTCGTTCGTCGACTGGGTTCTTTTGTCGGCAATTCCATAGAAACCTACCCTGAGCTCGATAGAGCTATGGATAAAGCGCGTAGTTATATTGCAGAACGAGATATGAGTGGCTCCTCTGTTGAATCGGGACGAGTGTTTCTCGCCGATAGGATGACGGGCTCAAAAGGGCGTTTTACAAGGGTGTGGCACGCACCAGAAGGCGGTTTATGGGGGTGTCTGCTCCACGCTAACACTTTGCTGCCACAAGCTCGGCAGTTTCTCTCTCTTGCTGTAGGTGTTGCCTGTTGTGAAACAATCAATGATTATGGTCTTGATCGAGCGACAATTCGCTGGGTGAATGATGTGCTGGTTGGCGGTAAAAAACTTGCAGGATTTCTGGTGGAAAGCCACGTGTCGGAGCTTACGGGTGAGGAATATAATCTGATTGGTTTTGGTATTAATGTAAATAATAACGATTTCCCTGCAGAACTTTCGTCGATAGCCACCTCGCTATCTACATCCCTTGGTAATCACGTTGATTTATCTGAGTTCAGCGAAAAATTTATTGCACGACTTGCTTGGAATGTAGGTCTTCTTTATCACGAAGAAGAAATATATCTCCATGAAGAGCATTACTCCGGTGCTGATAGTCGGCATCTTGTCTTAGAGAAATTCCTAAAGCTTTCAGATACAATTGGCAAAAGAGTTGTCTATGGTTTTGATGTGATGACAGCGCCGCAGTACGAGGCTCAGGTGCTAGGTGTAGATCAGTATGGTGGGCTTATTTTACAGTTTGATGATGCGACTAGTAAAATTGAGTATAGTGGTGAAGTGCGTTATATAGATAGTCGTATTTAGAAATTTTCAGTCGAATCGTTCTTTCTTTAACATCCGCCAAGAAATTATGTCCCTCTGCAGTATGTTTCTGCCGTAAAGGTGGAGAAGGTGTAGTGCTTCATCAATAATTTTCCCTCCAGCTTTTATTCTGTGTAGTTTGTCTAGTGGTTGGTCCTGTGCTGTGGCAAGGAACTTAATGGTGCCTGGAGAGAGGAGTTTGTTGTGAGTATCTATAGAGCAGGATTGGCAGATAACCCCACCAGAACTCAAATGAAAAGAAAACTTAACTTTGCCGCCAGGTTGTTTTTCACACTGTTGGCATCTTGAAAAGTCAGGTCTATAGCCAAGTCTGTCGTACAGTCTAATAAGAAAGAGGGTCAGAACTGTATGGGGATTCTGTTGCTGGTTTAAGTTGTGAAATGCCCATAGGCTGAGTTGAAAAAGGCCGAAGTCTACCTCTCTTTCTTTGGTTGCTTGTAGTAAAAACTCTTGAATTACCGAAGAGAAGGTAAAAATATCGGTGTTGTATCGTATTTCAATAAAAGCAGTATGTAATTCTGCTTCATTAAGAAATGCGAGAGATCTGTTCGGGTAATCAGTAAAGGTGATGTGTAAGAAACTGAATAGTTCCAGTTTATTCACATAGCGCTTTTTACTGTTTTTGGCTCCTTTTACAATGCATGAAATTCTGCCGAAATCCCTACTCAGTAGAGTAATGATCTTATCTGAATCCTTATAATCACGACTGGCGATTATGAGTGCATCTGTTTCTTGTTGTAGTGGGGCCACTTTTTATTCGAAAAAATATTCAGGGATAGCAATGGTTGCTGTTTGGCCTTCCGGTAGGGGGATAGGGATGTCTTCGTTGAGGTTGAGTTTGACACCATTGGTTGACTCAATATTTATTACTATGGATTGTGAAGCGTTCCATGTTTTGGTTTCGCCAGCAGGGACTCTCATTTTTTGAGGGCGGCCGTCATCCAATGTGATGGTAATGTCAGTTTGAACTGCAAATTTTCCTTCAAGTTTATAGCCTGTATGAATTGGCTCTGTATCAGTTGTTGATTTTACTGGCAATATTGATGGCTCAGGTTGAGTAGGGATTGGTTCAGAGGGTGCTTCTTGTATGGTTGCAAATGGTTGAGACTGCACCGGTTCCTCTGGGGTTAAAAAACTTTGCTGTTTCTGTGGTTCTGAACTGGGTGTTGATATGTCTAGCTGTCTAAGTTGCTTACTGAGGTACTCTGCGGGATTCCATGAAAAGAACCAACAGGTTGCAGCGAAAGCTATAAATAAAAAGACTAATACGCCTGCGAAAAGGGAGAAAAATGGTACTGGGGGTTTTTGGGCGAGATTGGTGGCGTCATATTTTAAGTGTTGAGGGCTTTGTGGTTTGGAGTCATTGAGCGGATGATTTGGGTTGTTCGCACATCTTTTTAAAAGTTCATCTTGTTTGATGCTGAGTGTCTTTGCATAGAGCTGATAAAAACCTCGACTAAATGCCGGAGCCGGTAGCAAAGCATGATCGTCACTTTCTATAGCTCTAAGGATAGTGATCGGTATTTTTGTTTCGTTTGAGATTTGTTCAATGTCCAAGCCACGGTCAAGCCTTGTTTTGCGCAGGTAATCGCCTAAACTTTCCTGTTCTGTAATATTCTGTTCAGATGTCATTAGCTACCTCACAAAGTACTTTTCAATTAAAGCTTCTGGATATAGGCGTCGTTTTTAAGTTCTGTAACCCACTCTTTAAAGGCTGCTTGCATTTCTTGTTCGAAAAGCTTTGCTTTGATATCATCTTCTACGTCTTTAAGTGGTGCTTTTGTAACGGCCTTGCCTCCAGCACTGGATATAAGTTTAAAAAACTGGTAGCCAGCTGGAGTTTCAATGATCTTGCTGATTTCACCGTTTGATAAACTGGAGACTGCTGATCTCATAGCGTCACCCATATCATCAAGAGTGAATGAACCAATGTCACCTTTGTCTTGTGCTGATGGGAAATCTGAGTACTCTTCGGCAAGAGAACCAAAATTCTCACCGTTTACAGCGAGATTGTGAATGCGCTTTATGCGGTTGAGAGCTTTGTTCTTTTCTTTTTTGGTAGCAGCGTCGTCCTCACCTTTCTTCCATTTAACCCCTATCTGCAATAGGTAAAACTCATCACTTTTTGTGGCAACCGTGTACTTGTTGTCATAATATTCTTTTATCATTGAGTCCGTTATGACGATTTTCGAACGAATATCTGTCTTTACAATTTTCCTCTGCAAAAGCTGGCTTCTGAGGTTGTCTCGGTATGTATTGAGAGAGAAACCGGCTCTGGTGAGTTCGTTGGAAAACTGTTCCTCAGACATAGAAGCTTTGCGGCGCACATCGTAAAGAGCTTTGTCTACCTCCGCATCGCTGACGCTCACTCTTGCTTCTTTTGCGCTCTGGTCAATAAGCTTTTTATCAATAAGGGAGTTCAGGGCAGTTTCTCTGGCTTCTTCGATTGCTTCCGTTTGGTCTTCGTATGGAACTGAAAGCATTATTTTCTCTTCGATTTCTCTTGATTCTTCATTAAGTTCAGAAAGTGTGATGATGTCCTCGTTTACAATTGCAACTATACGGTCGACAAGCTCTGCCCTCCCTTTGTCTGCTGAAAAAATGAGTAGAGAAAAAGTAAGAAGAGTGATTACTGTAAAAATATGGTCAAATTTTGTTTTAAAAGATGGAATCATGGTAACCCTTGTGTTAACAGATATAGACCTGTTAGTTTGCTTGTGATAAGGATGTAGTTTTATGGTATTAAGTATACCTGATACTATTACAAATTGTTTTATATTTTCCGCGCAACTATACCATATTAAAAATGTTATTTAAATCAGATCGGAGTAGATGATGCAAAAAAAATATAACTTAATGATTTCTAGATGTTGTCTGGCACTTATTTTTATCTGTCTACTTTTTCCTACAACTATCAATGCTGCTACAAAGATGCCTGATTTTGCACTTGAGAGTGTTTTTGATGGAGAGGTTGTGAAAAGTGAAAAATTCTCAGGTGATGTAATGTTGCTAACATTTTTTGCAACGTGGTGTGCTCCTTGCGTGCTTGAGGTGCCAAATTTTGTCGAACTACAAAAAGATTATGCAGCTAAAGGGTTCTCGGTCGTGGCTATTTCTGTAGACCAGGCCAGTAATGCCGAAGTTGCTGCTTTTGCAAAAGAAAATGGGATAAACTATCCAGTTCTTATGGCCACTAATTCAGTGTTGCAAGATTTTGGTGGTGTGTATGGAATTCCAACCTCTTTTATGGTGAATCGTAAAGGTGAAGTTGTGAAGCGATACACCGGTTATGTTGATAGTTCTGTTTTTGTAAAAGATATTAAACAGATGCTCTGATTTTTTGTCGCTGATATATCAGTGCTTTGCTGAAATTACTGTTGATAAATTGACATACTAATTGAACTTATGTATCTTTCCTCGCCGGTTGTGATTGAACAACCGGCATTTTTTTGTTGTTTTAAACACTGATATTATCATTTATGGAACTAATAAAAGCCATTATTCTGGGTGCAGTTCAGGGACTTACAGAGTTCCTGCCCATCTCCAGCTCAGGTCACCTTGTGATTTTCTCTGAACTACTCGACTTCCATGATCAAGGCGTTGTGTTTAATGTTTTCTTGCATCTTGGAACTCTTGTTGCCGTGCTATTAGTGTTTTATAAGGATGTCTGGGCTATGGCTTTGGCTCCGTTTAAGTTGATAAGAGGTGATACCTCTCCAGAAGTGAAACAGTCGTTTTTGTGGGATACTTATATAGTAGTAGCCACTGTTCCCGTTGTAATTGTAGGCCTATTCTTCAAAGATAATATAGAACAGCTTTTTTCAAATGTTGTTGTTGTCTACTTTATGTTGATAGTTACGGGCGTAATTATGATTGTCACTAAATTTATTCCACAGCAAGATGAAAAATTAAGTTACTCAAAAAGCTGGTGGGTTGGGTGTGCACAGGCCTTTGCGGCTTTTCCAGGGATATCTCGATCTGGTTCGACAATTTTTGTTGGAATGTTGCTTGGTGTAGAGCGACAGAAAATTGCCAGATTCTCATTTATAATGTCTATTCCAGCTATACTTGGTGCTGTGGTTTTACAGGGTGGTAGCTTTATTATACACCCACCAACAACAGACGCTCTCGTTAATATTGCAGCAGGTACTTTTGCATCAGTAGTTTTTGGATATTTTGCTATAAAATTATTACTTGATATTATTAAGAAAAATAGACTCCAGTGGTTTGGTTATTACTGTTTGCTCATTGCAGCAGTTGGCCTTGGCAATCACTTTGTTTTTGGAGCATAACTTTAGGGTTTAAATATGGATATTCGTACTCTTCCCGACAGGGAACGTGATATATACAATAGGATAAAGCAAGACTACTCTCTTACATTCGACAAATTTACTGTACGTGACAAAACTTTAAGGTTGCTAAAAGTCGCCGACCTCAAAGAGTTTTTGGGAGGTAACGAAAAGCTTGAGAAATTCTTGCAGGGTACAATGACTGATCCAAAAGAATTTCTGCTTACTTTAAAAGATACTGATGTGAGTGAATTCCCTTTCTGGATTAGATTATGGGATTCAGCAATCGTTCTTTCCTACCTGCTCAGTTCTTTGCCGGAGACAAAAGATAAAACTTTACTTGAAGTTGGTGCGGGACTCGGTGCGCCCGGACTTGCTGCCGCTGCCTGTGGTATGGATGTAACTATTACAGATTATGAAGAGCTTATTATGGATTTTCAGCAGGTCAGTGCTGCCGCTTCTGGGCTTGATAATGTGAATTTTAAGTTATTAGATTGGCTTGATCCACCTGAGCTTGAAAAGTTTGATTTGATAGCTGGTGCTGAAGTACTGTTTCGTGATGAATTTTTCGAGCCTTTACTGAATGTGTTTAAAAAGTATATTAAGCCAGATGGAGCTATTTGGTTAGCACATGATGCTGGTAGAAAAAGTTTACCTAAATTCCTAGAGCTTGCTAAAAAGGATTTTGATATTGCCATAAACAAGCAGGAAATGGAAAAAGACGGCAAACAGGTTGTAATCCTTGTTAATAGATTAAAATTGAAAAAGTAAAGACTGTGTCACTCTATCCTGTAAATCTTAATATTAAAGATAAACGCTGCCTTGTTATAGGTGGCGGTAATGTCGCTTACAGAAAAGTGGTAACTCTACTAGAGTTTGGCGCTGATGTGGTGCTTGTTAGTCCTGAAGTGTGTTCGGAGCTTGAAAATCTTGCTGATCACTCTGAGATTAATGTCTATAAACGTAAGTATCAAAGTGATGATATGAGCGGTGCATTTCTTGTTTTTGCTGCAACGAATGATCTGATATTACAAGGGAAAATTGCAAAAGATGCAATGAAATACAATGTGTTGCTCAATAGTGCAACAGATCCCAAACGGTGTGATTTTCAAGTACCAGCAAATTTTAGACGTGGTGAGCTTCTGGTAACAGTGTCAACATCTGGATCGAGCCCTGCTGTATCACGCATGGTTAAAGAAAGACTTGAAAATAGTTTTGGTGATGAATATGAGTATGCAATTTGTTTACTGCGGCTGATCCGACAGCGTATTGTTGTGCCCGGAAGTGTGTCTTCTGATAATAAAGAAATACTCAAAGGGTTATTGCAAAACGATATTATTGGTTGCATTGAACGACAAGACTGGCAACAACTACAGATTGTATTGGATAAAAACCTTTCGGCCACTCTTGATATTGGTAAGTTACTGGAAGAGTTTCATGCTACGTGTATGAATTAATCTGTTGATTGTTATTATTGGCAATTATGCTGTTTGTTTAAAAACAAGGAAATAGTATGAACGAAATGATAGACATAACCTTTGGGCTGGCCTTGGTCTTAACCCTGCTGTCTACTGCTGTTTATTGCGTTTTCTTTACTTCTCAGAAAGAAAAGCTACGCATAGTCGGCCGGGGTATTCTTGCCCTGTCCGGTGTAGTTCAGACAATCCATATTGGTAGTAGATTTTTTGAAGCAGGCAATATGCCACTTACTAGCCTTCATGAAACTATTGTTTTCTCTGCATGGGCTGCTACTTGGGCTTTTTTACTGTTTAGATGGCGGCATAGTGTGAAAAATCTCGGGACCTTTTTGTCTCTTTTCGTTTTTGTTTTACTTGTGGTGGCAGGACTCCTGCCTAAAGATGTGGTACCGCATTCTCCAACTGTAAGAACACTTTGGTTGCCTCTACATGCTGGGACTTCACTTATCGCCTACGGTTTTCTAGGGATGGCTTTTATAGGTGGTATTATGTATCTCATACAGGAAAGAGAGTTAAAGAGGAAAAAATTTGGTTACTTTTTCTCAAGGCTTCCATCACTCGATACTCTTGATGTGTTGAATAATCATTGTCTTACGGTCGGTTTTGCTTTCCTCACTGTAGGTATCACGGCAGGTGCTCTGTGGGCCCGTGTCGCAAATGGTGGTTCATGGCAGTGGGATTGGTCTATTTTAGTTTGGTTTTTTTATCTCGTTCAGGTTCATCAGCGATTTACTGTAGGTTGGCGCGGGCGACGTGCTGCTGCAATGTCTATTATTGGCTTCGGCCTTGCGATGTTAACCCTGTTGGGAGTTGCTTATCTTGCAGGAGGAGTGCACGGTAATGGCTGATAAACAGATGTATCTTTTTGGGGTGAACCATAAAACTACCCCAGTAGAGATTCGTGAAAAAATTGCCTTTGCTGATGGCTATGAAGAGGCACTTGGCAGGTTGCGGAAAGAAGTAAATTGTCGTGAATTTTACCTGCTTTCAACCTGTAACAGAGTTGAAATTTTGGTTTATGCAGATATTGATGTTGATATTGAGCGCGAAATAGCAGAGTTTTTATTTTTTGGTAAAATTGATTTAAGTAAATGTTCTGACTATCTCTATGTCTTCAAGGGCTTAGATGCTGTTAAGCATATCTTTACTGTTGCAGCAAGTTTAGATTCAATGGTGGTTGGTGAAGCACAGATTCTAGGTCAATTAAAGGAGGCTTACAGATATGCCTCTCGCTTTGGTAGTACCGGTCCACTTCTTAATAGAGTGCTTCATAAATCCTTTTCAGTCGCAAAAAGAATCCGGACAGAAACTGGTATTGGTGCTTCAGCTGTATCTATTAGCTACGCGGCAGTACAACTGGCTCGTAAAATATTTGGTGGCCTTGAGAAGAAGAAAGTTATGCTCATTGGCGCAGGAGAGATGGCAGAACTTGCTGCTGAGCACCTTGTCGGTCAGGGTGTTGCTGAGGTTGTTGTAGCTAATCGAACTTTATCTCGTGCAGTAACTCTTTCTAAAAGGTTTAACGGTAGTGCCGTTTCTATGGAGGAGGTGTATCAGCAACTTGAGCATGTTGATATTATAATTAGCTCGACTGGTGCTCAGGGCATTGTGATTCATGCAGATAATGTCCGTTCTGTTATGCGGAGCCGACGTAATCGTCCTCTATTTTTTATTGATATTGCTGTTCCTCGAGACCTCGATCCTGAACTGAACGAGCTGGATAATGTTTATCTTTATGACATAGATGATTTAAGTCATGTTGTTGAATTAAATAAATCAGAACGTGATCGTGAAGCTGTAAAGGCTGAACGCATAGTCTCTGAAGAAACGCTTAAATTTAATAAATGGTATCAAGGCTTATCTGTTACTCCTGCTATTATGGGACTTCGAGATAAAGTTGAGACTATTGTAGAGCAAGAACTAAAGAAAACACTTCCACGTCTTCAAAATCTTAGTGAAGACGAAAAGCGTAATGTAGAAACTATGGCTGCCGCTATTGGTGCTAAATTGTTACATGACCCTCTGATCTATTTAAAAAGTGAAGCTTGTCATGGACGTGATAAGAGCCAAGAAAAGGTTGATGTGATTCGCTCTGTATTCGATCTCGAAGAAGGTGGCGAAGGGTGAAGGTAGAGGAGCTAATAGAGAATGAATGGTATGTAGTAAGACATTCCGGAGAAACTCCGGAAATTGCCCTCCATTCAGCACTTTATTACTTAACTCGAGCTAAAGATGGCCCTAAGCTGACTCTGTCAGCTAAGCAGTTAGATGAATTGCAGGATGCCGCAACAGCTAGGTTCTTCGAAATAATAGTTCGTGATTTAAAGCATGAAAATGCTAACAAATCTATTTATCGTGGTGTGGAACGTTCTATTGTTAATTATCAGAGATATCTTAACTTTTGTGAACGGCAAGAACTTGGCGATAGACTCAGAGAACAAGTTGGTAAACAGTTTTGTGTTTTTCTAAGCCAGGAGCTTGTTCTACTTAAGAATGATGCCTCAGAGTCGATTGTTAACTGCAGTTTTGACGACTTATCTGATTTTGCTGATTTATTGAATGTTGATTGTATAGATCAACTGGAAACTTTAAAGAATCAGCTTATGGGCCGTGTTGCATTCGCAGAATCTACTGAATAATAATAGTATTTACTGAGAGTTTTTGGTATTGCTAAGTATAGCGTAGGATTGAGCCTGGCTTTATGTTTTTCTTCCCTGTATTCAGAATTGGCGACTTTTTCCTGCATTTTAATAATCCATTGAAACTTAAAAACCTTTCCTGCGACTTATGAAACTATTGAGAAATATCACCTTCCTGCTTCTTCCATTCTTTTTTGTTGGATCCCTTTATGCCGATCAGCTAACCGATGCTCAACGAAAAAGAAATATTCTTATTGGTCATATGTTGAGCAAACAGTTACCGTCTCTTCATTATAGCGATAAAGAGCTTGATAATAAGTTGGCTGAGGCTGCCTTTGGTTTGTATCTTAAGCAGCTTGACTATCAAAAACGCTTTCTTCTGCAAAGTGATGTCGAAGCTCTTGAATCGTTTGCAGAATTTATAGATGACAATTTAAAAAATGGAAGAGTGGTACTACCGGAAACTGGTTATGCAATATTAAATGAGAGGATTGATCAAGTTAATAAACTTGTAGATAAACTTATTGATACTAAGGTTAAAGCTGAACCAAAAGAAGAATATGAAGGTGATCCAGAAAAGCGTATTTATGTAAATGATATTAAAAGCCTTGAGGAGAGATGGCGTAAAATTTTAAAAGCTCAGGCTTTATCGCGTTTCCTTGATTTAGAAGAAGAGTGGCTTGCTGAGTTGAAAGATAAGCCAGAAAAGGGCGAACCGGACGACCAGAAGTTGTGGCAGGAAGCCTTGCAAAAGGTTGCTAAGCAGAATAAGGCCTTTCTACATCGCTTAAAACAGGAAACTCTACAGGATCATTATGATCGCTTTTTCAATTCAATTACGCGTGCTTTTGGACCACATACTAATTATATCCCGCCTGCGTCAAAGGAACAGTTTGATATAAATATGCGTGGGAGCCTCGAAGGTATAGGTGCCATGCTCCGAGAAGAGGATGGGATTATCAAAGTGGTTCGTATTATTCCTGGTAGTGCATCAGCTAGACAAGGCCAACTTTCCGCAGAAGATACTATTCTTGAAGTAGCTCAAGGAAAAGAGGAACCTGTTGATATTACAGATATGCGTTTAAGAGATGCAGTACGACTAATTCGTGGTCCAAAAGGGTCTGAAGTACGTCTCACTGTCAGAAAAGTTGATGGCGTTAAACAGATCATCCCGATAATACGTGATGTTGTACAGATGGAAGATACCTTTGTCAAAAGTGTAGTTGTCAAAGGTGACGATGGAGCTCGTGTGGGCTATATCAATATTCCAAGCTTTTATCGTGATTTTGAAAAGGCCAAAAATGGAGAGGGTGGCAGGAATTCAACTGAAGACACCCGTGTCGAACTTCTAAAGCTAATAAAAGAAGGTGTGGATGGTGTTGTACTCGATCTTCGTAATAATGGTGGAGGTGCTCTTGTTGATGCCGTAGACATAACCGGTCTGTTTATTGATGAAGGACCTGTTGTGCAGGTTCGCACTTCCATGGGTGACAAACGAATTCTCTATGACAGGGCATCGGGTCTTATTTATGATGGCCCTCTGGTTGTACTTGTGAATGAATTCTCAGCCTCAGCATCTGAAATTGTCGCTGCTGCTTTACAGGATTATGGAAGAGCAATTATTATGGGTTCACCTCATACCCATGGCAAAGGTTCTGTGCAGACTATTCTTGATCTCAACGATTATGTTCCTTGGTTGTCGCTTAGTGATTATGAAGACCTTGGGGCATTGAAAGTTATGATTCAAAAGTTTTATCGGGTTGATGGTGGTTCAACTCAATATAAAGGAGTGGAACCGGATATTGTTATGCCAAGCCTTTATGAACACCTAGAGTCTGGTGAAAGATATCTTGAATACTCATTACCTTGGGATTCTATCGAACCTGTTGACTATGATCCTTTTGCAAAACCACTGAGTGTTCAAACTATAGCAAAGCAGAGTAATATCCGTGTTGAAAAAGATGATGCCTTTAATGTAATTCGTGAAGAAGCAGTAAATGCTAAAGAGCGTAGTTTAGACACTGTAATTTATCTCGATCTTGAAAAGATGCGTACTGATCGCAAAGTGACAGCAGATGCAAAAGAACGTATCAATTCACAAATACATACCTTTGATGAAGATGAAGCTCTTGAAAATGAAAAGAAAAGCGATCAAGAGAAACAGAAAATTTGGGAAGGACAGGTCAGTGAAGACCCTTACGTTTTAGAGGCGGGTCGGGTAATCAAAGATATTATCAAATCTTAAATCTTATTTTTTCTAGGCCATGTAGTGGTTATACTATGTGGCCTAGAAAAAATAATCTGCAGTAAATCCCTTTCTTCCAGTGAATGTCGTCTGAGTTATAGTGAAATACCAGAAAGCCTTGATGGTAATGCGCAACTTTTCTGAATTATAGTTTCTGTGTTGAAATAAAACAATTTTAAGAAATTTAGGTATAGCTTAAGTGGGCTTGTTAGTTGTGGCTAATAAGTTCTTCTTGTACCTTTGTCAAATAAAATTGTTGAAAATAGCGCTAAAAAATGCTAAAAAATCACCCGCACGCCTGTGTTTTGTGCACTTGTGTTGCTTGTTGAGTTAACCGTTTGTTATTGTTGTTTATTTAATATTTTGGTGTCGGGTTTGATTGATCTTGCTGAAGGTTTTAGAAACCATAAAGAAAAAATTGTTGATAAGTGGGTAGAGTATACCCTGTCAACTTACACATCTTCCAAATTCTTTAAGAGTGAGCATGATAAATTTGCTAACCCTGTAGGCGCCAACGTCAGAGAAGCACTCACAACACTTTTTAATCTCATTTCTAAGGACGAAGATTCAAAGACTTATAAAGAGCCTTTAGACCAACTCATCAGTATACGTTCTGTCCAGCAGTTTACACCTTCTCAAGCGCTGGCTCCTTTGAATGCAGTAAAACATATCACCCGTGATGTGTTCAAAAAGGATAGAGAACGTAGCCACCTCGCAGAAGAACTTTACGACTTTGAATTTAATGTAGATCTGGCTGTTCTCGCAGGTTTTGATATTTATATGGAATACCGGGAACGGCTTTATCAGATTAGGGTAGATGAAATAAAATCTGGTAGTCATTTATTAACAGACAGCAAATGCCCATCGCGTTTGCTGGATGATAAAGATATGCAGAAAAATATAACAAAGGTCACGAGTAATTAACTGGTCTCCGACGGTGCGGTATGTTCTGTATCCGGCGGTTTCCAAAATCACAGTTCAATTGAAGCGAGGTAAGAAATGAAGTATGCCTTCTCATTCTTGGCAGTCATAATCCTTATGATGATTGCTGGGCTCGGATCCCTGATACCGGGAATGGATTACCTATTTGGTGTTTTCATCCCGTATCTGGCCATCGTGGTTTTCTTGGGCGGGTTTGTTTGGAAAGTAATGTGCTGGGCTAAGTCGCCGGTACCATTTTCTATTCAGACAACATGCGGTCAGGGAAAATCACTCGACTTTATCAAGCACGACAAGCTTGAGGCACCTGACACCACAGCAGAAGTGGTTGCGAGAATGTTCTTGGAAGTGTTCACTTTCCGTTCACTGTTTCGTAACACTAAGTCTGAATTGCATGACGGTCCAAAAATCACTTACGAATCATCAAAGTGGCTTTGGCTTTTTGCGATCATCTTTCACTACTGCTTCCTGATCGTTGTTATCAGACATATGCGTCTGTTCCTCGATCCAATCCCAGCTCCAATCATCTGGATTGAGTACTTTGATGGTCTGTTCCAGATTGGTGCTCCGAGATTGTTCCTTACAGGTGTAGGTCTTGCAGCTGGTGCAGCACTGCTCTTTGGTCGTCGTTTAGTGAATCGTCACGTACGTTACATTTCACTTTTAAACGATTACTTCCCACTGGTTCTGATTTTCTGTATTGCTGTAACTGGCCTTCTTATGCGCCACGTTTTCCGTGCAGATATCGATATCGTAACCATTAAGCAGCTGGCGGTTGGTCTTGTAACCTTCTCTCCAGTAATTGTTGGAGAAATTGGAGCGATCTTCTACATCCACATTTTCTTGGTTTGTGTACTTCTTGCTTACTTCCCATTCAGTAAGCTTATGCACCTTGGTGGTGTATTCATGAGCCCAACCCGAAATATGAAGAACAATAGCCGTGCAGTTCGTCATATTAATCCATGGAACCCTGATCTTAAGCCACATTCTTATGCAGCTTATGAAGATGACTTCCGTGAGTTCATGGTTGATGCCGGTCTCCCTGTTGAAAAGGAGAAGGCTGCTGAGAAAGACGCAGCGTAGACTATTAACTAGCTTATAAGGATGATATAAAGATGTCAGTTCCAAAATTAGAACAACTATCAAAGAGTGTGGTGGTAGGACCGTCTCTTGTGACTGGTGCACAACCAGCCAAGGATTGGATGGATACTCCGGTTGAGTTCAAATCGGGTAACTATGCATATCCTGCGAAGGCAGAGAAGGTCGAATACCTTAATAGCCAAAAAGGGCTTCATTTCCCAAATGCCAGAGAGTGGTCTCCTGAAGATGACGACTGGAAGCTTCCAGAAGATTGGAAGGATATCATTATCCAAGGCCTCAAAGAGCGTCTGGATAAATTCCGTTCTCTGAAAATATTCATGGACTGCTGTGTACGCTGTGGTGCTTGTGCAGATAAGTGTCACTTCTTTCTTGGCACAGGTGATCCTAAAAACATGCCTGTACTTCGTGCAGAGCTTCTTCGTTCCGTTTACCGTGGCGAGTTGACCAAAGCTGGTCAGATTCTTGGTAAAATGGTCGGTGGACGTGAGATGACCGCTGGCGTACTGAAAGAGTGGTTTATGTACTCTTATCAGTGTACAGAATGTCGTAGATGTTCTGTCTTCTGTCCATACGGTATCGATACAGCAGAAGTAACAATGATGCTTCGTGAGTTGCTGCACCTTGTTGGTGTTGGTATTAACTGGATTCTGGAGCCTGCCTCCAACTCCAACCGTACCGGTAACCATATGGGTCTTCAGCCTCACACATTTAAAGATAACGTAGAGTTCCTCGTAGATGATGTAGAGAACCTCACAGGTATTAAGCCAAACCTTACCTTTAACCGTAAGGGTGCAGAGATTCTTTTCATTACTCCTTCTGCAGACGTTTTCGCAGAGCCTGGCCTTTACACCGCAATGGGCTACATGATCCTCTTTGAAGCAATTGGTCTTGACTATACCTGGTCAACCTATGCTTCTGAAGGTGGTAACTTCGGTCTCTTTACTAACAACGAGACCATGAAGAAACTGAACGCCAAGATGTATCACGAAGCAGAGCGTCTCGGTGTTAAGTACATTATCGGTGGTGAGTGTGGTCACATGTGGCGTGTACTGCATCAGTACATGGATACTATGAATGGTCCTGCAGATTTCCTTGAGACACCTGTATCTCCAATCACTGGTACTACCTTCAAGAACGCAGCATCTACTAAGATGGTTCACATTTCTGAATTTACAGCTGACCTTATTAAACATGGTAAGCTTAAGCTCGATAAGAGCCGTAACAGCCACGTTAAAGCGACTTGGCATGATTCCTGTAACACCGCGCGTGGAATGGGACTTATGGATGAGCCTCGTTATATTCTTGATCATGTTGTTGACTGGGTTGAAATGCCAGAAAATACAATTCGCGAGCAGACTTTCTGCTGTGGTTCCGGTACCGGTCTGAATACTGATGAGATTATGGAGCTTAGAATGCGTTCCGGTCTGCCACGTGCAAACGCTGTTAAGTATGTTCATGAGAAGCACGATGTTAATATGCTTGGTTGTGTATGTGCGATTGACCGCGCTACTCTTACCTCACTCAACAACTACTGGAATCCAGAAGTTGGTGTTTGTGGTCTTACTGAGCTTGTTGGTAATGCAATTGTCCAGGAAGGTGAAAATCGTCCGGAGCTTGATGAAGGCCTCCGTACAATGGTTTTCTAAATCCAGACCAGAATATAGGAGTTACTAATAATGTACAATAAAGGAACAGTAATTATAGGGCTTGCGATATTTGTGGCCCTTGTCACCTTTCCCCTCTGGTTCAATGGATTGATGGCAGGTACCGACTTGCCTGAGCCACAGCTTGCTCCAGAGGCTGGCACTGAGTGTATATTGCCAAAAGAGGAAATGTCAGCAAAGCATATGGTTTTGCTTAACCAGTGGCGTGATGAGGTGCTTCGCGATGGTGGTCGTAAGATGATCAACGTTGGCGGAAAAAAACTGAACAAAGGGTTACAGATGGCCTGTATGCAGTGCCATACTAACAAAGAACAGTTTTGTGATGAATGTCACGAGTATGCATCTGTACAGCCATATTGTTGGGATTGTCACTTGACTCCAACTGAGGCAGTATCGAAGAAGGAGGTTAAGTAATGGATACCACAAGAAGAAAATTTCTGAAAATGGCCGGAGTTACCGCTCTTGCTAGTGCAGCTATTCCTGCCGGTTTTCAGTTGACCCCAAAAGATGCTTTTGCGGGTTCTGCTTCCCACGGTGGTGGACACGCTGCTAAGGAAGCACCTAAAGGTGTTCGTCTTGGTATGGTTATCGATATGCGCAAGCTTTACGGTAAGCCTGAGCTGATGGATAAAGCTATCAATGCGTGTAACGAGGTTCACAATATTCCTCTGCTTAAAAATGCAGATGGAACTCCAGATGCAAAGAATGAGGTTAAGTGGCTTTTCAAAGTACCTTTTGAAAATGCGTTTATCGAGCATTCTCAGTATCACAAAGATAAAAAGACTACAGAAAATGACTTCCTCGTTCTCTGTAACCATTGTGATGAGCCTCCATGTGTTCGTGTTTGTCCTACTAAAGCGACATTCAAGAATGAGGCTAATGGTGTAATTGCAATGGATTATCACCGTTGTATCGGCTGTCGTTTCTGTATGGTTGCTTGTCCATATGGTGCACGTAGTTTTAACTGGGAAGATCCACGTCCACACATCGAAAAGTACCAGCGCGATTTCGCAACTCGTACCCGTGGTGTTGTTGAGAAGTGTAACTTCTGTAGTGAGCGTCTGCCGCATGGCCAGGAGCCTGCTTGTCTTGAGGCAATTAAAGAGACAGGTGCAATTACATTTGGTGATCTGAATGATGCTAACTCTGAGGTTGTAAATGTTCTTAAGAACAACCCAACCATCCAGAGAAAGCCCGCTCTTGGAACTAAACCGTCAGTCTTTTACATAGTGTGAGGATGTCATGATTGAAAAAGTATTTAAAGGCAATCGTAATTACTGGATGTGGCTCGCCTTCTTGGGTGCGCTCATTGGTGTAGGAGCGATTTGCTACATTAGACAGTTCAACTTTGGTATGGGGTTGACAGGTATGGGACGTGATCTCTCCTGGGGACTCTACATTTCACAGTTTACCTTTTTAGTTGGTGTGGCAGCTGGTGGTTTGATGCTTGTTCTCCCATACTATGTACATAACTACAAGGTCTTTGGCCGTATCACCATTCTTGGTGAGTTTTTGGCTATTTCTGCTCTTGTTATCTGTTTGATGTTTATTCTTGCAGATATTGGTCAGGTAACTCGTGGTTTAAACATGGTATTCCACCCAACACCTAACTCCATGCTCTTTTGGGATATGGTTGTTCTTTGGGGTTACCTTATTCTTAATGCTCTTTGTGGTTGGGTTATCCTTACTGCAGAGCGTAAGCAGGTAAAGCCACCTAAGTGGATTTATATCTTTGTTTATATTTCAATCCCTTTTGCGGTTTCTATTCATACAGTAACAGCGATGCTTTACTGTGGTATTCCAGGTCGTCACTTCTGGTTAACCGCGATTACTGCACCTCGCTTCCTCGCATCTGCGTTTGCAGCGGGACCTGCTTTGATCGTTTTCATGTGTATTATAATGAAGCGTGTGGCAAACTTTGATGCTGGTAAAGAGGCGATCAACAAGATCACCACTATCATCATGTATGCTGCGATTATTAACTGCTTCTTTATTGGCCTAGAATTCTTTGTTGGTTTTTATTCCAACATGCCAGGTCATATGGAAACCTTACAATACCTCTTTTTCGGTATTGAGCATCATGGACATGTATACAATAACCTTGTACCGTTTATGTGGACTTTTGTAGTCCTCGTAGCAGCTGGCCTTGCAACTCTTGGTTACCTTAAAGTTACCAAGATATACAACGAATACCTTATTGGTTTTGGTTGTATGGCAATTTTCGTTGCTTTCTGGCTTGATAAGGGTATTGGTTTTGTAATGGGTGGTATGGCTGTTAATCCACTTAATCAAATTGTTGAGTATTACCCAACCGCAAACGAGGTTGGTGTTACTATCGGTATCTGGGCAACAGGTGCTCTTTTGGTAACCTTACTCTACAAAATTGCAATTGGTGTTGAGCACGAAGTAGAAGCTTAGTACTAGTAGCAAAGTCGTTGTTTAAGAAAGCCTCCGGTAACTATCGGAGGCTTTCTTTGTTTAATTCCTCTGTTTTCTCTCGTGGTGTCTATGGCAGCAGGTGATAAGCATGTACTCATAGTTTACTATTCTTTTACTCAGCAGACCCATCAACTGATTGAAAGATATAGAGACGGACTTGCCTATATGGGAGTAAAGGTCGAGTTGTGTTGTCTGCGTCCTACTGTTCCAATTCTTTTTCCACTCACCTCAAATATTTCTCTTTTAAAAAGAATGTGGGATCCTTTTCTGAGGAAAAGAGTTTCGATAAATCCACCATCAATAAAAAGAGATTCTTACGATCGTATAGTTATCGCCGGACCTACATGGTCATATCAGCCAAGTGGTCCAATTCTTGATTTTTTAGATAAATATGGAGAGAAATACTTAAGCGGAAATCAGGTATCTTTTATAATATCCTGCCGTTCTTATTGGCGAAATCATTATTGGGGAATAAAAAGTATCTGTAAAAAGCTTGGAGGTCAAGTTGACACACAACCAACTATCTTCCAACACCCGGTTTCTGAACCATGGAAAACCATAGGATTACTTCTGTGGGTAAGGGGATATAGGCAAAGTGAAATGCCAAAGTGGTTTAGAAAGCGATATCCATATTATGGTCACACTGAAAAACAGCTCATTAAGGCCTATCACCAAGGTGTTTTGCTTGGAGAGCAACTTATTGACTAAGCAAGATTCTTCATATTAATTTTTAAGGCCACTGCCCAGAGATATAAAGCATAAAATAGTGCTGAATTTCAACTGACCAGAAAAGATATGTGAGGGCTGCTACCGAAAGAAAAGGGCCAAAAGGGATTCTTGTATTAGAACCACTTTTTTGTATCTTTAATGCTATTATACCAATAATAGCACCTGTAAATGAACTAAAGAAGATAATAAAGAGCAAGGACTGGTAACCAAGCCAAGCGCCAAGCATCGCTAGTAGTTTAATATCGCCCCCACCCATTCCTTCTTGTTTTCTAAGTATATAGTAACCCCAGGCAATGGCGTAGAGAAAACCTCCACCGACAATCAGACCTATAAGTGAATCGATATGCAGCAGTTACGTCTGCTTACAGTGCTTGCCAGAACATGGCGAAATATACCAATTATACTAGGCCTTCTTTTTAAAAGAAGTACTCCATGGAAGGCCAAGATACTTATTATTCTTGCTGTTGTATACCTTGTCTTGCCCTATGACTTGATACCTGAGTGGTTACTTGGCTTTGGTGTTATTGATGATGTAATTATTGTTACCACCCTTTTAAGTTTCGCCCATAAAATTTCAGCAGTAGAAGACAATGATAGTAAATAAGGATGTTATACAGGTGAAAAGAAAAATATGTGTAGCCGTTGGTGAGTCTACTTTTGAAGCTGCTCTTAATGTTGCCTCTAAGGTTGAGAGAGCTGATGTAATAGAGATACGTCTTGACTATATGAAAAAAGTAGAGATTGAACCTTTTATATCCGAGTTATCACCTAAGCTTCTATTTACCTGTAGACCAAGTTGGGAAGGTGGATTGTTTGAAGGCAATGAAGAAGAACGCCTCACTATCTTAAAACAAGCAGTTCAGATGGGTGCTGACTATGTTGATATTGAACTTGAAGCTAGTGCTGAAAGTCATCAACAGATAGATGAAAAAATTGAGCAGTGTGACAGTAAAACTATAAAAATAGTTTCAAACCATGACTTTAAACAAACGAGAAAGCTTGATGAGTTAGTCGAAATTGTTGAAAAAATGATTGAGGCCAAAGCAGATATTGGCAAAGTGATCACAACTGCTGAAAGCAGTGTGGATGTGTTGAGGGTGTTCAATTTGATCGAGTATGCAAAGAGCAGAAACTTCCCGCTTATATCTTTTTGTATGGGAATGGCTGGAGCAGTAAGCAGGGTAGCCAGTTGTGATATGGGTGGTTATATGACGTACTGTTCTGCAGATGATCAACAAGGGACAGCACCCGGACAAATTAGTGTATCTGATATGCAAACAATATTTTCACATTACTAGGCTTCTGAAAATGATAAACGGGAAAACATTTATTCTAGGTATTATTGGTAATCCAGTGAGTCATTCTATGAGTCCAATAATGCATAATGCTGCATTAAAAGATCTTGGTCTCAACGGTGTATATGTACCTTTTCCTGTTGAAAATGTTGAGCAGGCTGTAGATGGGATGCGAGGGCTTAATATTAAAGGTTTAAGTGTTACTATTCCCCATAAAGAAACTGTGATTTCGTGCCTTGATGATATTGACTCTGTGGCCAGAAGTATTGGTGCTGTAAACACAGTTGTTCAATACGAAGATGAAAAGGGCAACATATTGTTAAAAGGTTTTAATACTGATTGGCTTGGTGCTAACCGTGCACTTGCAGAAAAAATAGAACTTAATAAAAAGACTGTAATTCTATTAGGTGCTGGTGGCTCAGCACGGGCGATTGGCTTTGGTTTGCAGGAAGTAGGTGCTACTGTGGTGCTGTGCTCAAGAACAGAGAGAAAAGGACGTTCTTTGGCAGACGAATTGGGTTGTGAATGGGTTGGTTTAGATAATCTTTCTGATTTAGAAGGAAATGTAGTGGTGAACGCAACATCTGTTGGTATGCATCCTAACGATGACAAGAGTTTAATGACTGTTGAACAGTTAACTCGATTTGAAGTTGTAATGGATATTGTTTATTCGCCTCTAGAAACAAAATTACTGAAAAATGCAAAAGAAGCTGGTTGTATAACTGTAGGAGGCTTGGAAATGCTCTTATATCAAGGTGTAGCACAGTTTGAGTTATGGACGAATAAGACTGCGCCTGTTGAAGTAATGCGAAACAAATTATATGAAATGGTGACAGCTTAGAAGGCAAGATTGGTCTTAGGTAAGGTGAAGATATGATAGAAGTTCAGACAGTAGGGAAAGTAGATGTTGATATAACAGTTCCAGGTTCAAAGAGTCTTACTCAGCGTGCTCTGATTGCAGCAGCACTTGCCAATGGAGAAAGTGTTTTAAATGGGCCACTAGTGAGTGAAGACACTGAATATTCGTCCACTGCACTCAGACAGGTTGGAGTGGAAATTAACCATGGTGCAAAATGGCGTATTGTTGGGAATAGTGGAAAAATAGGACCAAGTACAGATCCTGTGTTTCTTGGTAATAATGGTACCGCTACCCGTTTTTTAACTTCAGTACTATCTCTTGGCACTTCACCTTTTACTATTGACGGTGATAAGCGGATGTATGAAAGACCAATTGACCCGTTGATGGCTGCTTTAAAGGGCTGGGGAGTTGATTTGAAATCTATTCATGGCACCGGCTGTCCACCCCTTGCAATTAATAGTGCAGGAATTGCTGGTGGTTCAACTGTTTTACCAGAAGGAAAATCGAGTCAGTATCTATCTTCGTTATTACTTGTTGCACCTTATGCTCGGGAAATTGCTGAGTTGCGGGTGGAAGGTGAGGTGCTGTCAAAACCGTATGTGAATATGACGCTTGCAGTTCTTTCTGCGTCTAAACCATTTCCCCAAAAAATATCGACTCTACCACTTCCTTTGATGGCGGCACCTGTATCCTGAGCCATCATAAACCTGTTAAACGGTCTATAAGATTTAACTTCTCCAAGGTTGTTAAACGTAGGTCTTTTGGTCGTTATGAAGGCAGGAGCTTGCCAGGGGAGGTTTTTGGTGTCAATGGCAATTGATCTTTGAGGTGTTAAAGGAACGCCTCCACTGCCCTTTGGGGATTTGTTTTCTAAAAGTTTAAAAAAGATAAAACGAGGGTTATGGTGGAGTACCGACTTTATTTCTTGTGGATGTTTGTTGAGATAATCTCTAATTGATTCCATATTGACATCTTCTAGTTTCATTCTGTCTGTATCAACAAGAAGTTTACCAATACTTTTGTATTTTAAGCCATTTGAGCCTGCAAAATGAAGTGATCGAAGGCTGTTATCAGGAAGTCTGATTTTCCCGGAGCCTTGAATCTGTAGAATAAAGACATCGATTGGGTCTTGCATATAAGCAATTTCAAAACCTGTACACTTGTGTTCATCTTCAATCTGTTTTCTATCCCAGTAAGGCAATAGATTGTTATTGTCTATACGGCCTATTTGAGCGGTTTCACCAGATCTGTCTATAACCAGATCGTCTGGTATTCCATAGACAGGATAGATATAAGGATATTCGTTTTTTAGACTTCCTGGGAAAACTGGTTCAAAATATCCTGTGAAAAGCACCTCTCTGGTTGAAGATGTTGATAAGCCTGTTGCTTGATAGAATTTATATTCGCTGCGAAGATGTTGAGCGAGTTCTGATTGAGATTTTGTTTTCAGAAGTTTAATAAAATATGTAAGAGAATGTTGAAGCCAGGAAGCATCATAATAGTCTGAGCCATATTGCAATAATGTTTTCGTTGGTAATTTTGTTAACCGTTGGAGTTGTTTTTCGCTGCTTTGAATGAGAGACTCTTTATTACCAAGGTCAATGAGCTCGGGGAGGTGTTGAGCAGGTTTATATTGAAGATTTGGTCGAGTGCAAGTGCAGGAGGTTAAAAGAAAAAATATTAAAACAATGAGAGTCGTATTTACTGTTTTAATTTTGTTTTCCATAAGGGGGCATTATTTATATATTTCGGAAAAACGGTCAAGAAAAGAGTCGAGCATTTTTGCGGGAAGATTATTAATTCCAGCAGCTGCTTCACGGCCACCACCTGTCGGGAATTCGTTACAAAGAGTTACTGCATCTCTACGGTCAGTGAGTGGTGCTCGTACACTGATCCTAAAAGTTTGGTCACTGTTTTCTGTGATAAGTGCATGGGCACTGTCTTGTTGTTCACGTGCTTTCATGTTGGAGAAAACACCACCAACTCGTCTTGCCCATGATTCATTAGGAAAGAAAAAGACTCTATTTTTATCGTTAGTTGGGTGTTCATTAACCGAAAGAGCTTTTTGCATATCAGATTCATAAGCGTTACGAAGTATTGCAAGTTGTTTGGCTTGTGCTAAAAACTCGAAGACATTTGTATAAGATTGGATTGCTTTGTACAAATCAGCAGGATGAAAATGCAGATCGTCTAAAGTGTTCCCATAACCATTATAATTAAAGAGTTCACCAATTTCTTGGAGTTGTTGGACCTGATCGCTAGAGAATTCTAGTTGCTCGCATAATCTCAGTGCTGATTGATGAAGGTTATCGCCAAAGGCACCACAGATGGCCCAGTCAGCATATTGATTATCAAGAAGGTCGTTTACGATGAGAGAAGTACAGGTTTCAGCCGATGTGTTAATGTGGGTGGTGAGCTGTTTAGAATCAGGAATGTCACCAGCAAAATGATGATCAATATAGGTGATTTTATTGCTCTCGTCCTTTAACAGAGTCTCAAGAGACTCTCTGTTGCTATCTAGAGAGATATCCAAAGTCGTAATGTAACTATTATTACAGTTCCTAATGTTTTGCAGTAGCTTGATATCTCGCTTTACACCCGTAATGAGAGTAGAAGTGCTGTCTGGATTTTGTAGGCGAAGCTGGTGCAGAGCGAAGATTCCATCAGCATCACCATTAAAAACATCGTAGTTCATAAAAAAGAATGTCTTGAGTAGACCCTAATGGTTTCAGTTATTTTGAAGTGATACCACTACCCAGTGGAACACCAATATTAGCAAGTGTAAAATAGACCATGAAGGTCGTATCTTCTGGAGTATACTCACTGCCAACTGTAACCGCCCAACATGGTTGTGTGTAGGTTATACCAAAGTTTGCCTCTTCAGTTTCATCATCATATAAGGTGTGTTCAATATCAAAATGAACTGACCATTCAGGGTTAATTTTTAGATTGAGATAACCATTGAGTTGTTCGATGTCTTCATCTTCGATCAGATGCCCAATCAAAATCTAAACGACTAACCCAGCCGTTTTCAAAAGTATGATCAGCTTTACCCCTTATCCAGTACCTGTCTGAGTTTGTGTGGTTATAATCTGTCTCGTCATGATCTAAATCATCATGGAGGAAGCTTGCGTCAACAACACCTTTGGATTCAGCATCCATAACATATCTGAACTCAAACCCTGGCATAAAGCCACGATCGGCAAAATATTGAGGATAAAGAGTTAGATCTGTTGATTCTGAAATATTCCAGAAAAAAGGTGTGTTTATACCGAATCCTTTATCACCAGAGCTTGATATTTCGGGGAACAGGAATCCTGTTTGTCTTGTGCTTTTAACAGGGATAACCATATATGGTGTGTAAAAGATCGGAAATCCATTCACATTAAACTTGGCGTGTTTTAATACCGCATAACCCTCTTGACGAACATCTGCTTCAGAGCTTGAAATTGACCACGGTGGTGTTTCACCGTCTTCAACTTTACAAGTGACTACCCAACCATCTGTAATATGATAGGTGTCATAACCAGTTTTGGAAATCTCTTTACCCTCAAGGTGAAGTTTGTTCGCCTGGGTAAGTATAGCATCCTCAAAACGTCCAGTTTCGCTATTGATCTCGACGTCACCTTCTCTCGCAGCAAGTGTTTCTTTACCGTTATCAATAATAACGTTGCCTTTGGCTTTGATGACTTCTAAATCGACATCGTAGGCAATCCAGTCGGCATATATTTTAGTGGTTTCTTGAAACTGTGCGGTAGGTTTTTGCTCAGCTTCAGAAATGGTAGTCTCAGGTGAGGTGTTAGTGGTTCTAAGTAAGTCATCCCACTGAGAATTGCTAGGGGTTGCTTTAGCCTTAGGTTTGTCGGCGATACGCTCACGTTTTGTTAAAACAACATTGCCAATTGCTACAACACTATTGGGGTTTTCGTAACGAAAAACTTTGTCAGCTGCAATATCCCACTCTTCTGTTGAAGTTGAGCTTGATGGAGAAGCTGGTGATTGCCCAGATGATTTCGATGTGGTTTCTTTGTCATATGCAACTAGCCAGTTATCAAGTAAATTTCTGGTTGCATACTCATCTTGAAAAGCAAGGGCGGCAGTGTCTCGTTCTTCAATAATGATTTCTTCATAAACAGTATTACTATTGTCTGCGAGAGCATCATCTATCTGAATATTGCCACGAATTTTAATTGATTTCAGTTCAAAGTCATAGCTAAGCCAATCTGCTTGTATCGTAGCTGCATCATCCTTTGTGGTTTGTCTGCGCTTACGAAGAACAACATTGCCGTTTGCGATAATACTCTTTGGAGTATCTAGTTGAAGAACTTCATCAGCTGCTATATCCCAATCTGCTGAAGAAAAAGTGTGCTTTCCAACCAAAGGTTCCTGATGAACTGGTTGTGGTGGGCTTTGAGAAGCAACTGTTGTGGATTTGGTTGGAACTGCAGTTTTGCTGCCTGTAGAAGTTGATTCATAAGTCACAAGCCAATTAGAGGATTGCTGGTAGGTTCTAAAACCTTTCTTTTTTATGAGTTCAATAGATTGGTCACTGCCTACTGTAGAGATAAATGCTTTATCTAAAACACCTGGTTTTGTAACCCCTGCAGGGGTGTTATGTAGGAATATATTGCCTCGGATTTTTATTTTGTCTTGAACTGTATCGTAACTTAGCCAGTCTGCTTCAATTATACGGTCTGAGCTTTTAAGATCAATGAGACTAACGTCGCCAATTGCCACAATGGATGCCAGCTCTTTGTATTCGATTATTTGTTCAGCATTTATTTGCCAGTTTTGTATTGTAAGTGTACCGGCAAAAGATATCCGTTTGGTGAGAAAAATTGCTAATACTGTCATTAGTGCAATATTGAGCAAAAATGTTGCTTTGTTTAAACGGAATGTCACACCCAACTCCTTAAATGCAGGTTTAATTCAAATATTGTTTAATCGTTACAGCTATGCTTTTAGTCCAACAAACCAATATAGCATAGTATGGTCAACAGTGATACCACGAAAAACTAACGTTTCTATTAAGGAAGTTCAAGTTAAAAGTCGGCCTTTTCCCTTGAAAACATAGAGAATTTATATTAACTAAAGTAATTTTTAAGTCAGGATGCTGGAGACGAAAGTGAAAATGAATGAACAATGTTCCTTGTTCGGCTTGACGCTACTCCTCCATCTTCTTAACATATGCATTGAAAAGACCTGTGAATATTCAAAGTAACAGGCTCATAATTATAGATGATTATGACTTGAATTGGTCGGTATGTGATGTCTGCTTCTGTTTGGAAATTGGTCGAAAAGACCAAGATATGTAATCACGAGAATAGAAAAAGCAGTTGTTGTGTACTGTAAATACAACCCAAGGGTTGTAAGAAACAAAGACAGGAAGTTTTCTAAGGTAATCTGAAAAGAGCTTTGAGGGCTTCGTGTATTATCTTTGACGTTGTTTATTGTAATGTCAAAGAAAGGAATCGTATGACAAAAAAAAGCAGTGACTCTGAAAAGAGTAAGGTGAAAATTAAAGCATCCACAGGTGCCTGGTGGAATTCGAAAGTTGAAACTGATGAAAAAGAAAAACAAGAAACTGTAAAAGCACCCACCAAACCTGTACGAAAACCACGTACCCCTAAGAAATCTTCCCAAGAGACACAAAGCACAGTTACTTCTGATGAGAAGAAGCTAACACGTCCAGCAGCTAAAGCTTCAAAAACGAAGGACAGTAAATCATCACCAGTGTCAAGAAAAAGCACAACACCTGCGAAACAAACAAAACCATCAAAGAAAAAAGAAGGTGAGCAGCAGCAAGTTGCCTCACCTACTAAACCTGTGAAAGAAAAAGCTGAAGCTGTAAGTGCGGAGAGTATAGACACCGCATCGACTGATAATAGTGCACAGGTTCAGGTAAAAGATAAGAAAGTACCGAAAAAAACTACCTCTCCTAAAAGAGGAAGAAGACCCAAAACAACAACTGCTAAAACAGGTGCTGAAAACACTGCTGATAACAAAGATGTTTCAGGAACAGAAGTCGTAAAGGTCGAAGATGTTGTTGAAGGTGCTGGAAAGGGTGCTGGTGATGATCAGCCTACTGCTGAAAAACCACGACAGCCAAATCGAAGAACTGGCAGAGGTCGTCGTCGAGGTAGAAGGAGTAAAAAAACGACTGATGCTATAGCTAAGCAAGAAGAAGCACATACAGCTGATAGTGAGCTTGAATCAACAGAGGAAATAAAAAAAGATTCAGTTGTGCCTCAAGTAGAAAAAACATCAGTAGAAGAAAAACCAAAGGCAATACGACTTTTAATCAATGCAGAGGAACCAGAAGAATGTCGTCTTGCATTATTAGAAGATGGCCGGCTAGAGTCTATTCATGTTTCGACAGTCAACAGGACACAGACAAAATCAAATATCTACAAAGCTACCATTGTTGCCATAGAACCAAATTTGCAAGCAGCCTTCGTCGATTATGGGACACCCAAAAACGGCTTTCTTCCTTTTAGTGAAATTCATCCAGAATATTATAAGAATGATCTCAGTGAAAAAGTAGCTGAACTTGTCGATGCAGGGCATTGGAAAAAGCTTAAAATAGAAGATGTTGTGGAGCGTGGGCAGGAGCTACTTGTGCAGGTTGTCAAAGAAGAGGTTGGTAAGAAGGGTGCGAATATGACCACTTACCTCTCGCTTCCTGGTCGCTGTACTGTGTTGATGCCTGGTTCTGATTCTACAGGTATCTCAAGAAAGATATCAGGTGAGTCTCGTCGCTCACAACTGCGGGATATCATGCATAGCATGGAGATTCCTGAAGGTATTGGCTGGATTGTACGTACGGCAAGTGTTGATTTAACTGAAGCAGCACTTGCCCGGGACGTAGGTTACTTACTCAAGCTTTGGGAAGATATTCGTGGTAAAGGCCAGGAGATTGAAGGTGTTGGCCTTGTATATGAAGATCATCGAAGTGTAATGCGTTTTTTACGTGAACATTTCGATCCATCTATTCAAGAAATTCTCGTTGATGATAAGGCCGCACTTGACCAAGTTAATGAGTTTATCGATATGCTCCCTTCACAACAAAAGGATGTAAAGGTTCGATTGCATAGAGGTTCAAGGCCGATTTTTAATCAGTTCAGTGTTGAAGATCAGATTGAATCTATCTATCAGCCTCAGGTAAATCTTCCTTCTGGTGGCTCAATTGTTATTGACCCGACAGAAGCTTTGGTTGCAATTGATGTAAACTCTGGTTCCACTTCAAAAGGCAAAAACTTTGAAGAGTCAATTTACCAAGCAAATATGGAAGCCGCAGCAGAGCTTGCTCGCCAACTTCGTTTGCGAGATTTAGGCGGTCTTGTTGTTGTCGATTTTATAGATATGCGCAACAAGAGGCATGTTCGTGATGTTGAGAAACAGGTTAAGGTCTCTATGAAAAGAGATAAGGCGAAGGTTGATTTTAGCCGTATCTCAAAATTTGGTTTGTTGCAGATCTCAAGACAAAAGCTTGGCTCACCGATTGAGGCTGGGAACTACAGAGTATGTGAACATTGTAAAGGAAGGGGAACTGTACGTTCTGTTGAAACTCTTGCTCTTTTTTATCTTCGTAGAATCCAGACTGGTGCTAGCCGGAATCCGGTAGTTAAAATTGAATGCAAGTTGCCGTTAGACGTTGCTTCGTACTTGCTCAACAACAAACGTCAAGAGCTGTACGAACTTGAAAATAAGTATAAGGTAGAAATTATTATTATTGCTGATAGCAGCCTTAAACCTGCAGATAATGATATTGTTTTTCATAAGCAGGAAAAAGAACAAGAAGACCAAAAATAGCCTTGCGTTTGTTTTCGAAGTAGGGTAAATAGACGTCTCTTCGATGCACCAGTAGCTCAGCTGGATAGAGTACATGACTACGAATCATGGGGTCGCAGGTTCGAATCCTGCCTGGTGTACCAGAACGCAAAAGCGGTTATAGCCTAAAAGGTTGTAACCGCTTTTTTGCGTTTGAGATATCTTCAACCTCTCCTTTAGGGGTCTACACTTAGTCTATATCAAAGAATAGGGGGTCTACACCAAAGAAGGGGGATATGCTGTTTTGTGTCGTAACTCAATAGAGCAAATTTCCAGTTATTAATCATCCGCACAACACCTTAACTCGCATTCTATAATTTTCAAAGTTCCTAAATCCGTAAGCTCTTCTTTGTATCAGTTTCATTTTCCGATGAAAACCCTCCACGACACCATTGCTTCTATCATATCGAAACATTCGACCGATAGGGTTGAGCCAAGCCTTTAAGCTCTTTGAAAGAGCTTGGAGCGGGCGGAATGGGGTGGTCTTCAACATTTCGATCTTTTGAAGCAAATCATTTACAAATTTCCTGCAAGCTGATTTGTTTTTACCTGTATGTCTGCATAATTCGGTTAACTCCTGCCAAAACTCCCAAAGACTTTTTATAATCGGCTGTTTCTCAAAGTATGGGCTGCTCACTTTTCTCTTTGAAGAAAGATTCTGTGGTTTTGTACTCATCGCCCTGATCAGCCCACCACGTCCCCAGGCAAGATTGTCTTCGTCGATAATTTTACATGTCTTTGAGAAGTGATGATTAATCAGCTTAATCACATGGAATCTGTCACTCACTATTTTGGCATTTGGAAACCACCTCCTTACCATCGTGCGATAAGGTGAATACATATCCATACAGACAACTTTAACTTTATCACGACCTTTAAGGCTTTTTAGGAAGGGTAACAACTCAGCTTCACTTCGACCTATTGCGATATCAAAAACACTATGTTTTTCAAGGTTACAAAATGTGGTTGCAAATCCAACTTTCTTCGTAAATCGATGTTCGTCTATTCCAAGGAATTTAGGACATAAACGATTAGTACGATGCCTCACTTTCAAGTCAACCACCTGATGAAAGAAACGCTCCACACTAGCAACGCTTATACCGCTTGCTGAGGCAATATCACGATTAGTATACCCATGAGTGCTAGTGCGGAAAACGTTGTTCTTTAAAGGTTCTGTTGAACGATTCCATTTTTTGATTCCGTTCATTCGAGTATTAAAATAGCGCCCACATTCTTTACAGTGGTATTTATGGCAGCGAACATGATTGGTCGAATTAACTGACAGCATTTTTTTTGAGTGAAAAGCCTGTTAATTCAGTTAATATTCTTTTTATCGTTGACCTCTGTTCTTGTGTTAGGTGGGTTGGTGGTGCATCCTTTCTTTGAGGAAGGTCTCTTTTTTCTGTTGTTGTTGCAGTTACGACATATAACGAAATAGTTAATAGGATTACAGGATATTGCTTAACATAATGAATTATCAGCATTTTCAACTTGTTCTTTTGTTTTTTTTTGTACATATGGTATAATTTACTTTTAATGCATGACATTTTTGATCAAATGTGCAGATATCAATAAAATGTTTGGGTAAAATGAGCTCAACCTTAGAAGGGAAATGCTATGCTATTATGGAACGCAAAACGAAAGACAGAGCAAAATGGCTTTACTTTAATTGAGGTGGTTATCGTTTTCGTTATACTAGGAGTTATTGCAGCCATTGCTATTCCGTCTTTTTTTAGTTTTCTTCCAAATATGCGTTTACGTAGTGCTACCCGAGATGTTTACTCTACGATGATTGCTGCTAAGACTGAAGCAATGCGCCGTGGTGAAAACGTAACTATTCTCTTTGATGCCGTTAATAATGATTACAGAATGTTTCTTGATGCTAATGCAAACAATTTGTTTGATGCTGGTGAAACTGTCCTCGTTGATGCTGTGACGTTGCCTTTAGATGTTAGTTATGATCCAACCATTTCAGTTGATGGTATAACGTTTAATAGTAATACCGCAATATTTTCAATGCGAGGAATACCCTTAGCTGGGGGAACTATAAACTTACGCTCTCTTGACTCCGATGGCAATGAGCTCAGAAAAAGAAGCGTCACAGTTAACCTTGTTGGTAGTGTTAGCACTCTATAAGAGAGAAGGAGTTAAGATAATGTTTATAAATGACAAAAAACATACTTCTCGAGTGAGAACAGATGAGTGTGGGTTTACCCTGATTGAATTGATTATAGCACTTTTTATTTCAGGTCTTGTTATGGCCATTACTGTTCTAATATATATTAGTCAGTCCCGAAATTATTCTCAACTTGATGATATTGCAAATGTTCAGCAGGACCTTCGTGGGGCTTTGGTTATACTTCCTATGGAAATAAGACAAGCTGGCTGCGATCCAACTGAAAGCAACGTTCCTGGAATTCAAGTAGCAACTACGAATCAATTTTGGTTTAGCATGGATACTAGCGGTAGTCCTATCAATAATGATCTTGCAGATGGTGATACTGATGACCCTGGTGAAAATGTAGCTTTTGGTTTGTCCGCCGCAATTGATTCTAACAGTAATGGTATAGTTGATAACGGCGGTGGAGATTGGAGTAGTACAGGTTCACTCGGTAGAAATACTGGAGGTGGTTTTCAGCCACTTGCTAATAATATTGAGGCACTGGAGTTTAATTATGTTTTAGATGATGGGTCGACTAGTCTTGCTCCTGCTAACCTAGAGGATATTCGTGCAGTACAAATATCCCTTCTTGCTCGTGCTGCAAACCCATCTCAAGATTATCTGAATACTCGCCTCTATACTACTGCGTCAGGTGTAGTGTGGAATCCACCAGATGATAATTTTAGACGCAGATTAGTGATTACCAATATTCAACTCCGAAATATGGGCTACTAATATGATTTGTTTTAACAAAATGCAAAATAATCAGGGGTCAACATTACTTGAAGCTCTTATTGCTATTTTAATTTTAACAATCGGGATTTTCGCAGCCATGACGATGCAGCTTAATGCTGGCAGGGCGAGCACTGCTGCGTTGGCAAGGACTGATGCTAACAATCTTTCTACTTCCCTTCTTGAGACTTTCAAAAAACTTGATTTTGACGATCCACTTTTGGCACAAACTAACGCAGTCTTACTGAATGATAACAATGATAGGACATTTACCGCAGCTACTTTGCCTCCTGATCTTCAAAATTTGATTCAAGTCTCAGCGCCTGGAGCTGTAACCGATAACGCTGGCATTGTTTATCAGTTATCATGGGATGTTCGAACCGTTTTAGCCTCCGAAGTTCTAGTCGGAGCTGACGCTACTCAATTACATAAGTATATTCGTGTTTACATGGCGTGGAATACATTAATGGGGCAAAACAGTTTGGAGATGACAACTATTAAATATAATAATGTTAGTTTGTGATTCCATACTAAAGGACGTGTTGATATGCTAATACACAATAAAAACGACAAGTCAGATACCTCTAAAGAATCAGGATTTGTACTTGTTTTAGCGCTTGTTATGCTGTTGGTTCTTAGCTTACTTGGTGCTTGGGCATTAAATACTTCAACTTCAGAAATACAGGTTGCAAGTGGTTCTCAGAGAATAGAGCGACAATTCAATATTGCAGAAGGTGCTACATATTCTGAGTCTGGAAAAGTTGGATTTGTTTTAAAACCGTTTTATGCAATTTCTGATCCTGGAAGAGCGTATCAAATTTTGATCCCTCCAACAGATGCAACTTTTGACCCCGGCAATGACACAGCTGTCACTCGAGCGGCCATAGCTGCACAAAAACTCGTTTATACGAATCCAAGCGCTAATGTGCCAATTGCTACTTGGCCTTTTGAGAATATGTTACTTAATTATGATAATAATCCGGTAAATACTGATGAATATGATTATCGATATTTAACAATTTATTTGCACAAAGATAGTCCCCCTTTAGGATATGATGCATCATTGTTTGCCGGATATAAATTTAGCCTGCAGAGTGCAACAGTCGATAGGCCACTTTCTATAGAAGTTGGTGGTACTAAAGTTGGGCCTAATTAATATGTCAATAATTATCCGAGATAGAAAAATGTTAGACGGGAGCAGATTTCCTGCTGTGAATATTATGGAGGTTTTATCATGAAAAAAAGTTGGAAAAAACAACATAAACCAGTAGCCTACCTAACTCTTTTCTTGACGATGTTTTTCTTGCAAATTTCACCATCCTTTGCAAAAGACACCGATATTTATTCGGTGAATGCCAAACAAAATGCGTATGTCTTAATGGACAGTTCCGGCTCTATGAGTTTCGGTGTGTACGAACATACAATTGATTATGGTGCTATGTTTGACTACCTCTTCACCTTAAACGATTCGCCAGCTGGCGATTATGAAGATTATATCTATGACACTATTAATAATAGTAGTGTCTTTTATCAAAATCATAAACCCACCCGTAAAATTTATCTCTGGAAAGGTAAGATTGGCGTAACCATTGCCAATATTGATGGACAGGATGTCGCTTTTTCTGGTGACGCTGCTGACCCCGATTACTTATGGTACTCAAGTCAACTTGTAGACACCCATACCCTTATAGACACTGACGGTAACTTGTCTGATGATGGTACTGGAAATAGAAGAATTACTGTTGACTCTAATGGTTATATTCTGCTTGATGGAAATCGACTGCCATTAGGGCTCGATATAAAAGCCCACGATTTTGCCACGCTTTATAATGGTTCTATTGTTGATAACGGCTTTAATGGTTTATTGAATGCACCTGGTTATTATTTTAGTGGTTACGAGGGGGTAGCTCTTAATTCTCTCGACCAGGTTGAAGACGGTGATGACGATGTCTATTTCTTTGTCACAGGTAACTGGGTAAATATGCAGGCGATGTACAACCTTCATTATAAAACCAACAATCCAAACCCTCCAGGTGCAAGTAGTGGTGATGCCGCTTGGTCATACGAGCCATTTCCAATTACTGCAGACTCTTGGACTCAGATTGATCATAGTCTTGATTTTCCTGCTGGTAATGACAGATACGCTCATAATCTTTCGGAAAACGATACAGCTCAAACTATTGTTCAGGCTGGGGCTCAACGTATGCAAGTCCACTTCTCTTCCTTTGACGTGGAAGGGGATGGCGATCCAGGAACATTTGGATATGATTCTGTAACACTTTATGATGAGGCAAATAATGTCGTTGCTCAGTATGATAACGATAATAAGCCTACTGGCTGGTCTCCAACTATCACTGGAGACACAGCCACTTTGAAATTACAATCAGATGCAGCCGAGAATGGTACAGGATACACCATTGATAAAGTTCGGTTGGTATACCTAGCCGATGCTGGTGGCTCCTATCTAATGCAGAGTCGTATGGATGTAGCCAAAGATTCTATGATATATGTGGTTGATGAGTTTCGAGGTAAAATGAACTGGGGTTTTGCCTCATTTGGTAATCACTCTAATGGCGCTTCTGTGGGTCCTGCTCTAAACCCTTCAGACAATGACGATACTAATCGCGCAGCCATAGTTCAGCAAATTAACAATGTAAGTGCAAGCGGTGGGACACCACTTATGGAGGCCTTGCAGGATGTCTGGAGTGCAGGATATTATGGAAGGAGAAATGTACTTGATAATTTACTTTGTCGTAAAAATTATGTCATCTCAATGACCGATGGTTTCCCGTCAGGTGATAGTGACGCCTCTAGGATAACACAACCTAGCAGTGTTACTTTTGATGACTGGGATAATGATGGCTGGACTCAAGATCCATATCAAGGGTATGGGCATCTTCCTGATTATTATGATGACGTAGCACACTGGATGTATACACATAGTTGGCTTGATGGGAGTGTCGTTGCAGATCCTGCCAATTCATTTGTTAATGTGATTACACACCACATTGCTTTTGGTGCTAAGCACCCCTTATTAGAAGATGCAGCCGGTGAGTCAGGTGGTGAGTATATCGTCGCCTACAATAAAGAACAACTGATTGCCGCCTTCTACTCATTAGCAATGATGATGTCTGAGTCAGTATCTTTTACTGCGCCTGTTGTATCTGTCGATGCTGTAAATAAAATTCAGAGTGGTGAAGATTTGTATATGGGAGTCTTTCTACCAAAGGACAGTGATTACTGGGCAGGTAACATCAAAAAGTATAAAGTTGGTAATGGCACCTCAACTTCTCGTCCTAAACAATTTATGATTTACGATTCAGCAAATCAGGAAACTATCGATAGTTCAGGGCAGTTTATCGATAACTCTGATGGTTTCTGGGGTGATGAGAGTGATGCAAATGACACTGATAATTATGGTGCGGCAGATATTCAAGAAGATGGAGCAGGAGAAGTAATTCTTGAGGATGTGGAAGGCTTTTTTGCAGCTGCTACTTATTGGGAACGCCCTATTTACACTTGGAAGAGTGGGGCAATGGTTAAATTTAACCGTACCAATATTACCGCCACGGATTTAGGGGTTGCCGATAATGCAACTCGTGACAAACTCATTAACTTTACTCATGGGTATACATATGCTGCAGCAGCTACAACCGGAGCGCCTCTAGCAGTGCGTGATTGGGTACTTGGGTCGATAATCCACTCTCAACCAGTGGTAGTAGATTATTTCGATACCAGTAGCTCAACACTTCCTTTGGATAAAAGGTTTGTAGTCGTAGGAAGTAATGATGGTATGCTCCATGTGATTGATGATGTTACAGGGCGAGAGGTTTTTGCATTTATTCCTCCTGATATTATGCCGAAGCTCCAGTATGTACAGGCAAATGATATGTACGAAACGGTTGATGGTTCGATTACTCTTTATCGAAGAGATAAAAATCCTACATATCTGATTTTTGGTGAGCGACGAGGTGGAGGTACTTATTGGAATCTCAATATAGCTAACAAAGATCCATTACAGTGGAGTGTCGCTTGGAGTTACACTAACACCGAGATCAGTCAATCTTGGTCTGAAGTAAAAGTTGCAAGAGTTCCGGTTGCAATAGCTACAGATGGAGAGAAAACCTATAAAGATGTAGCTATATTTACGGGAGGTTATGATCCTGAAGAAGATTTTTTTCCAGAACCATTTACTGATCAAGATTCTAATGGCACACCTTATAAAGATAATGGAACTATAGATGCAGCTGAATGGAAACAAAGTACTGCCACTCAAGATGTGTATGATGATAATAACTATAATTCATACAACCCACAGATGAACGAAAAAGGGCGTGGTATTTTCGTGGTAGATATTGATAATCCAACCACAGTTACCAATGCCACGGTTGCATCTTCTACTGTGAAGATTCTGCCATTTTCGGTTACCTACGGTGCTACATCTGTTACGAGTGGTGCAGCACAAACTCTTCCGGCCATGAAGTTCTCCTTTCCGGCTAGTCCAAGTGTAGTATCTGGTACCGATAAGTATTATTATAAAGATAGCGGTTCTACAAAGTTAAAAACGGAGACAAATGTACTGCTTGCTGTTTATGCGATAGATATCTATGCGAATTTGTTTAAAACTAACTTCGTTTTTGACGTGGCCAATAGTGGGGATTTTGATAACCCTAATTGGCGGATAACAAACACAGGTTGGAAGGTTACTCCTGTTTTCAGTGGTAATCCTGGGAGTACAAGCGATAAGGCATTAGCTACTGGATTAGATGATACTTCTGACCAGGGGCGGAAAGCTTTTTACCCACCAGCCATTTCATGGGGCGGATCAAAAGGATATTTTGAATCAGGGAATTATTATTTTCCTAATGTTACTTTTGATACTAAAAATAGAATGGCATCGCTTTTCTTTGGTACTGGTGATCGTGAGAATCCAAAGTACTCGATTATTCGCAATCGATTCTATGCTGTTTATGATGATGCATCTGTTACGGCTGAATTAAAACCACCTAGCAGTACCGCTACTGATGTCGACGTTACTTCCTCACCTTATTTTGAGAAAGATCTTTTAAATCTCACATGTGATGAGCTTGGAAAAGATTCTGAGATCACATCATGCTATGCTGGTGCACTAGGTGGGATCTGTGACGCCAGTGATTCTACTTCAGCAAATGTAGATATGAAAGCATATCTAAAAAAACAACTTAAGGATGATGCTGTATATGGTTCACCTGCGGCACTGGAATATGGTGCTGCTCATGAAGATGATAGCAAAGGTTGGTATATTGTGTTAGAGGATCAAGGTCAATGTAGTCACATGAACTATTCTTCTACAATACAGAATACCAATATAAGTGACCATGATAATCATGATGGTGAACAGATTCTTAGTAAACCAGTTCTTTATTACGGAACGCTATATTTTACTTCGTATCAAGCATCGAGTTCTGATTCATGTAATCCACAGGGCAATGGGTTTTCCTACGCTTTAAATTATTTGGATGGTAGTGCCACATACAATCTTAATGACCAGACCTCAACAGATAGGGATGTTACAGATCGATATAAAAAATTTACTGGAATTGCCGGTATCCCATCTGGTTTTAGCATTATAACTAGTGCTGGTAAGGCTGCAGCTATGGCGAGTATGGGTGGAGCAATTGTTGGACCAGGTCCTGATCCAACTAAACCATATGAAATTGATACGCCTGGCTTAGGTCTAGAATTGTTTTACTGGAAAGACTGTGAAGTTCAGTAAAATAGCATGGTACTGAGGTCTTAGATTGTTTAACTGATGTTCGAGTTATAGTGTAGTATTTAAAATTAAATTAAGTGAGGAAAGTTATGTGTAATATAATTGTTAGACACATTTTCTTATTGCTATGTTTTTTGCAAATAGTCTGTTTGAATAGTTCTAAAAGTTATGCGGCTATGGCTGTGGAGGCTGAGTTAGTTTCTGGGAAAATTGTTCAAATATATGAGACAAATGCTATCAAATTAGATAATGGAAAGATTTATCAGCCATCGCGAGAAGATTTGAATGTTAATGTCAACATTAATGAGCCCATCACTTTACGGGTTATAGTGACGAACACTGATGAGTACCTGTTTTTTGATTATGCCCCAGGTATGAATTCTTTGCAGATGTTGCAAGCTCCTGAGAAGAAGAGTAAAAACAATAGCCCCAAATAAAGGCGAATTTCCTCGCACCGAGTAATATGAAAGCTTTAAGCCCGTGAGCGTGTATAAGTTCACGGGCTTTGTTTTATTTTATTGAAGTATCACTTCGTTAATACACATCATTTCTATATATAACTCACCGGTTATCAAAGTATTGTTCAAATTTGACTAACTAATAAGTAATTTTTTCATTAAATAATGATTTTTCTTTTAACTACTAAAGAACTGCTTGAAAAAAGATTAATTATTCAATTTACAGCCACCTATTGTTTGTTCGAACTGAAATAGTAACTAACCCCTAATTAATCAAGTGATGAAACTGCGAACCTTGTTTGTGTTATGCGTATTTTTGGGCTCTTCTTTTGCTTATATCGATGTGTTTTCTGTCGAAAAGTGTTGACATCGCTTGTTTTCCTTCTAGAATGCCATTCTTTAATCTAAAATTTTTTCGTTTAAAGGAGAGGTAGTATGCGTATTCATTGGAGTGGTCGATTAGGATTTATTCTTGCAGCTGTAGGATCAGCTGTAGGGCTTGGAAACATTTGGAAATTTCCTTTTATTACAGGCATGAATGGTGGTGGGGCTTTTGTTTTGGTTTATCTCGTCGCAATTTTAATATGTGGTCTTCCAATACTTATGGCAGAGTTAGCTATTGGTCGACATTCTCAGTGTGATGTTGTTGGCTCTTTTAAGTCTCTTACCCCAAAATCTAAATTCTGGAAAAGCATTGGCTGGTTAAACTTGACTGTGACTTTCATAATTCTTTCTTATTATGGGGTTGTAGCTGGATGGACTCTTGACTATTTGTTTAAGTCGATCTGTTTTTCATTTAATAATCAAGAACCCGAAATGATTGCTGGGATGTTTGGAGAGCTTGTTACCAACCCAACGAAGCAATTTATCTGGCTCACTGTTTTTATGGGTCTTTGTCTTATAGCTGTGAGCAGTGGTGTTAAGAAAGGGTTAGAAAGATGGAATAAGGTTTTGATGCCTACCCTTTTTATCATTATCTTTATTATGGCAATATATGCATTAACAACTTCTGGAGCTAAAGAGGGTGTAATGTTTATGTTGTACCCAGACTTCTCAAAATTAACAATTAATGGCGTTTTAGAGGCTATTGGTCATTCATTTTTTACTTTAAGTCTGGCGATGGGAATCATGATCACCTATGCCAGTTATATGGATAAGAATGAGCCAATTTTCCCTATGGCGATCCGTATAGCATTTTTAGATACGATAGTAGCAATTGTTGCTGGTTTAGCAATTTTTCCAATCGTTTTTTCTGTGGGTATGGAGCCAGGAGCAGGACCGGGGTTGATTTTTAAAACTCTGCCTCAGATTTTTGCTACAATTCCATTTGGTTCTTATTTGTCAATTTTATTCTTTATCCTTATGGCTTTTGCGGCACTATCTTCTGCAATTTCACTTCTTGAAGTGCTTACAGCTTTCATGATCGATGAAAAGAAATATGATAGAAAAAAAGCAACTATATTCATGACTATAGCTGTTTATGTTGCAGGAATTCCTTCTGCACTTTCATATTCACTTCTTAGCGATGTGAAGCTATTGAATGGTATGGAAATCCTCGATTCACTTGACTACATTGCAAGTAACTATTTATTACCAATTGGTGGTCTTCTCATTGCACTGTATACCGGATTTATTTTAGATAAGAAAATTGCCAAAGCTGAAATAACCGATGAAGGGCGTAATTATTTAACTATCTTTAATATTTGGTATTTTGCTATTCGTTATATCGCACCAGTTGCGATGGCTATTGTTTTGTTAACCAAAATGGGTATCCTGAAAGCATAATTACTTATTTGAGGTAGGTGTCAAAGCCTACCTCATAACTTGTACCACCTTGTTTTGCCGTAAACAGATGTCTTTTATTGTTCTTGTTCTTTTTGCTACTTGTTGTCTACCTTTATATATTGAGCATGCCTTCTAAGTCTGAATAGCATAATCGAGAGTCTTTAATGAATTAGATATATAATTTCTCTCTATTTATTTTGTTTATGATCTATCTTTTTAAGGTACCGTTCAGTAATCAAATATACCTAAGGAGAGAATTTCCATGTCAGCGATTAATACTTCTATCTTTGAGCTTCTGAAAATAGGACCCGGACCATCAAGTTCACACACTATTGGCCCAATGAAGGCTGGTTATGATTTTATGCGTCTTGCATCATCATTGCCTCTGGAAACGAAAGCAGATCTCAGCCTAGAAATACGTCTCTTTGGTTCGCTTTCAGCCACAGGAGAAGGACATGGTACAAGAAGGGCCGTCATGTCTGGTCTTTTAGGTTTTCTACCGGATACATGTCAGCCAAACGTTTTAGAGGAATTTGATAGAGGTTCCAAACCGTATGTGCTTGATATTGAAGGTGCCTCAATTAGCTATAAAGCTGATGATATAATTTTCGATGCGGTACAGCACGATTATGAACATAGTAATACCATGACTTTTACACTGAAAAACAAACAAGAAGAAAATGTTCTTGAGAGAGTTTACTTTAGTGTTGGAGGTGGTTTTCTTCGTTGGCATGGCTGGAAGGAACCAGTGAAGGGACAGCCTCTGTTTCCATATGAAAATATGGGCCAGCTGAAAAATCATCTAACGGGTAATTCAATTACACTTCATCAATTGATCTTAGCCAATGAAAAGGCGATCTGTTCTGTAACAGAAGATGAGATAAATGGAAAACTTGACCAAATTGTTGAGGTGATGGAGCGGGCAGTAAAACTTGGTATTGAAAGTAGTGGTCCACTACCAGGGCCTATTGGCTTGCAAAGAAAAGCTGGAGTTATGTATACCCAAGCCAGAAATGAGCAGTTTCAGGGGTCAGGGTTCCTCAAGGCAATTAATGCTTATGCACTTGCTGCATCGGAAGAAAATGCTGCAGGCCACTGTGTTGTCACCGCACCGACCTGTGGTGCAGCTGGAGTAATTCCGGCTATTGTCTATATGCTTAAATACCATATGGGAGCAAGTCAGGATGAAATTAGACAAGGGCTTATGGCGGCAACAGCCATAGGTTTTCTTTGCAAGCATAATGCGTCTATTTCTGGTGCTGAGGTTGGTTGCCAAGGTGAAGTTGGTGTTGCCTCGGCCATGGCAGCAGCTCTTCTTGCTTATGCAAGAGGGTGTCGCTTCCAGTTGACTGAAAATGCAGCAGAAATAGCCATGGAACATCACCTCGGCCTGACGTGTGATCCTGTTGGTGGTTATGTACAGATTCCCTGTATTGAACGTAATGCTATGGGTGCCGTAAAGGCTTACAATGCTTATCTCATAGCCTCAACACTTGGTGAAGAATATCAGGTTGTTGATCTCGATAAAGCGATAGAGGCAATGGCTCAGACTGGCAAAGATATGTCCAGAAAGTATAAAGAAACATCGATGGGCGGACTTGCTCTCAGTGTAACTGAATGTTGATCCCTCTCGCAGGGTAGAATTCTCTGTTGGCTGCTTTTCCAGTAACTATAACTATAGCTCTTATATAAGCTTCTCTATAGAGGCTCTTATGAGAGCTTTTTTATTTTAGGCATTCTTTCTATAGCTTTTGCTCAAATTATTTGAGTTTCTT